>ULVG01051040.1_pt1 | contig 76906 bp, 74 predicted proteins | sample 1959221 | NCBI WGS metagenome assembly ULVG01 (sample SAMEA4835780, study PRJEB28245) | human gut metagenome | biome: gut microbiome; material: fecal sample | place: Denmark | collected 2008
ACATTGAGGAGAACCCTTATCCTTACGAAGTGATAGAATAGATTTACTATTATCCTAATTATTTTATCACTATCGTGAATTTGCTTTTTATTATTCTGACCTTTCTGACATCAGTATTTATAGCCCGTATGCTGATTCCGCGTATTTTGTTGATATCTATGCGCAAGAAACTTTTCGACATACCGGACGAGCGTAAGATACATAAGAAAGCCATTCCCCGTCTGGGCGGTGTATCTTTCTTTCCGACTACTTTGTTCTCTTTCTGCCTTGTCTATACGTTTCGCTTGTTAGGTGGTGATAGCATTTCAACAGTTTATGCAGGCTATCTTTTACCGGAGTTATTGTTGTTTGCCTGCGGTATGACTTTACTTTATCTGACGGGTATTGCCGATGATCTTGTCGGTGTTCGTTATCGTCAGAAGTTTGTCATCCAAATCTTTTGTGCGAGTCTTTTTCCCTTATCCGGACTGTGGATAAATGATTTATATGGTTTGTTTGGTATTCAGGAACTACCGTTTTATGTCGGTATGCCTTTCACTGTTTTGTTGGTGGTGTTTATAACTAATGCAATCAATCTGATAGACGGTATAGACGGTCTTGCTTCGGGTTTGAGCAGTGTGGCATTGCTGATATTTACGTTTTTGTTTATGGATAAAGGACTTTGGAGCTATGCGATGCTCGCTTCCGGTACTTTTGGCGTGCTTGTCCCATTCTTCTACTATAATGTTTTTGGAAGTGCCGAACGTGCCCGTAAAATATTTATGGGAGATACCGGAAGTTTGACTTTGGGTTATACCCTTAGCTTCCTTGCCATAAAGTATAGCCAGCTGAATCCTGATGTCATGCCTTATACGGAAGGTGCTTTTATCATTGCTTTCAGTACATTAATAATTCCTTCTTTCGATGTCATTCGTGTGGTTTTAGTTCGTATTCGTGAAGGGAACAGCCCTTTTGAACCGGATAAAAATCACATTCACCATAAATTGCTGGCGATAGGTCTTTCACCGAGAAAGGCGATGCTTAGTCTGCTTTGTATGTCTTGTGCTTTCAGTGCAGGTAACATTCTGTTGATGCCTTATGTAAACAATACGGTGATGCTGGTTGCTGATGTTGTAATTTGGGTAGGACTGAATTTGTGGTGGGATTGTTTGAGAGACAAAAGGTAAAATATTTTATAACAAAAATCACGTGTCTGAATCTTCCCGGACTGCCAAGAGCATCAAAAATGCGAAGGTAGCCTTTATCTTTTATTTCATCAATTTAGTTCTTCAATTCTTCTCCCGCAAAGTCTTTCTTGACTATTTGGGAGCGGAAGTACTGGGACTGAATACTACGGCGCAAAACCTAATCGGTTTTCTGAATCTGGCGGAATTGGGAATTGGCGGTGCTATTGCCTTTACACTCTACAAACCTATTTATGAAAAGAATACGCAAGTTATAAATGAGATTGTTTCCCTACAAGGATGGCTTTATCGGCGGGTGGCGTATGTGGTTATTGCAGGTGCTTGTGTCCTGATGTGTTTCTTTCCGTTGATTTTTGAAAAAGCAGAAGTACCTTTATGGTACACTTACGGTTCGTTTATTGTTTTATTAGTCAGTGCATTGCTTGGCTATTTTGTCAATTACCGTCAGATAGTGCTGACGGCCGATCAGAAAGAATATAAGATAACGCTGAATGTACAAGGTTTCAAAGTCATAAAAGTGCTCTTGCAGATAGCTGCTATCTATTACTTGAGTAATGGTTATGTCTATTGGATGATTTTGGAATTGTTAATGGCAGTAACTACGGCTGTAGTATTAGATAAATTGCTGAAGCGGGAATACCCATGGCTGAAGACAATAATAATGCAGGGGGGAACATTGAGGCAGAAATATCCGGAGATCATTTCTAAGACCAAACAGGTTTTCTTTCATCAGATTGCTGCTTTTGTTCTTTTTCAAACCAGTCCGCTGATAATATATACTTATGTTTCTCTGACATTGGTCGCTGTTTATGGTAACTATATGCTTATTATTACGGGAGTAACTTTGCTCATGGATGCACTTTTAAGGAGTATAAACGCAGGGGTGGGTAGCTTGGTGGCCGAAGGGGACAAAGAACGAATTAAAAAAGTCTTTTGGGAGCTGACATCGCTCAGATTGTGGCTGGCCTCTGTTGTCTGTTTCGGCATTTATAAATTGGGACATTCTTTTATAATTCTTTGGGTAGGTAATAACTTTTTATTGGAACAGTCGGCTTTTATTGTCTTGATAGCGATAACCTTTATCGGCTTGTCTCGGACGAATGATACCTTTTTGGCAGCTTATGGACTGTTTCAGGATGTTTGGGCACCTGTGACGGAAGCTGTTCTGAATTTGGGACTTTCCATTCTTTTGGGGTATTATTATGGGTTGACGGGCATTTTGTCCGGTGTTCTTATCAGTCTACTGGTTATTGTTTGTATTTGGAAACCGCTTTTTCTGTACAAATGCGGATTTAAGGAAAATATAGGTGAGTATGTAGTGTGCCATTTAAAGTATCTTTTGTTGATAACAATCTCTTTTGTTTGTATTTCTATCTTATCCGATAGGTATTTATCGGCTCCAATACATTCTTACTGGCAATGGGGAAGATATGCTTTTAAAATTTTGGCTTGCTATTCCACTTTCTGCTTTATCTTATTCATAGGGTTGGATAAGGCTTCTTATTCATGGGCAAAGAGATTCTTATTATTGTTTACTAAAAAAGAAAAGTAGAAGATATATGATGCTTATAAGAATCTTTTACGGTGTAAGAATTTGTTGATATGACACCGGACGAAATTGATTTGACTATACGCCAATGTTAAATTCAACACGAAACTTTTAAAAAGGCTCAGTTTATATGGAAGAGAATAATTCGATGGTACTTCAGCAGAGACCTTCACTGTCTATAATAGTGCCTGTCTATAATGTTGGTCATTGCATAAGAGAATGCATAGATAGCGTTCTTGGGCAGACGTTTCAAGACTTTGAACTTATATTGATAGATGATGGGAGCGAAGACTGTTCCGGAGAGATATGCGATTCCTATGCTCAGCATCCCCGAGTACAGGTACATCATCAAAGGAACAGTGGTGTCAGTACAGCCCGAAATTGGGGGATTGAAAAGGCGAAGGGTGAGTGGATTTGTTTTGTGGATAGTGACGACTGGATAGAGAAAGACCATTTGGAAAAGTTTTTTCAGTATCCGTTGGATAAATACATGGTAGTGTTTCAAGGCATTCTGTTCGATTATGATGAGGAACCGGAGAATAACATTCCCTTTTTTCAATATGGAGATTGCCTGTTCGGTATAGAATCTCTAAATGACATGGTAAAGAATCGGATCCTGCATAATGGATGTCCGTGCGCTAAATTATTTAATCGTGATTTGCTTAATGAGCATTCCATAAGATTCATTCCTCAAATATCCACCCACGAAGATCATATTTTTGTTTGGACTTATCTGCAATATATCAGGCAAATCAGATTGTCTGCTTCATTATCCTATCATTATATGAAAAGGAACGTTGTTTCTTTGTCCACAAAGTTTCATTCGTCTGATGAATATATAGAGGTGTCAAAAATGTTTCAGGAAAGGCTTTCTGTTCTCAAAAACAGATGTAGTTTGGCGGATACAGTATATGTGAAAGAAGTGTATACCGATTATGGTTTACGACAACTTTTTAGGGCATTGAATAATATGGATAAGTCCAATGCTTGTGCTGTACTCTCATTTGTAAGGAGTCGGGAATCTTTATTTCACGATTATTTTTCCGGACACGTGAGCCGTAGCATCCGTTTGCTTTTATGGTTATTGTTTCATGGCCTTCACTATAAAATACTGTATCTGTTTGTAAGAATGCACGTAGAGAAACAAAAGATATATAGTGCAGCAGTAGCCCGTTGTAGTCGGCTATTGAAAAAGCTTAAACGGGGGTAGATGAAAAAATATATAGAAATGTCAACTGCATATCATAGTATATATATTGTTTGCTGAAGAACTACGGAGCAAGGAATGAGAAAAGAATAATAAAAGTATCTATTGAGAAGCGAGTTGTAGAATAAAAGGTGTAATTTTGTAGATATTTGACTGTTTATAAACTATAAAAGAACTTTGGTTTAGTTTGAACTTAACCATTTATGAGTAAATTTGCACTCGAGGAGATGGAATTTATTAAAGGGAAACAAAGTTTCAACAAGCTGCTTGTTGTTCGCAAGATAAAGATATCGTAACTTTCAGAGCCTTGAAAAAACAATATATTGAATCTCTTAATGATAAGAAAAAATGAAAACAAGAGCTGAACTTTTAAAAAATAAAGGGTATTGGACAGCCAAACTTCAAATCGAGTTATTTAGAGAAATCAATGAGTTCATGCAGAAAAAAGGTATGAACAATACTCAGCTTGCAGCTTATTTAGGTTGTAGTAAAGGCTATGTATCCCAACTGCTGAATGGAGACTTCGACCATAAACTGAGTAAACTGGTGGAGTTATCATTAGCCATTGGAAAAGTTCCTTTGTTGGAATATGTAGATATGGAACAATATATAAGTGAGGATGAAGATTTTGCAGTGAAGTAATAGTTTAAAGTAAAGTATGTAGAAAAAATAGAAATATGCAGAAGGTAGTATAAGGAGTCCTTTTATAAAAAAAACTACCTTTGTCAACACCATTTTGATAAGGAGAAAGGTATATGAATAACAGGAAATTTCCCATCGGGGTACAGAACTTTGAAAGTCTTAGGCAGGACGACTATGTGTATGTTGATAAAACTGAACTTATTTATCGGCTGGTAAGTAGCGGGCGCTATTACTTTCTGAGTCGTCCGCGTCGTTTTGGTAAGAGTTTGCTTATTTCTACGCTCGAAGCCTATTTTCAAGGTAAACGGGAACTTTTTGTAGGACTGGCACTGGAAAGGCTGGAGCAAGATTGGGTGGAGCGTCCTGTGTTCCATCTGGATTTGAATATCGGGAAATATGATGCGCCGGACAGCTTGGACAAAATACTGAACGAGGCCGTTTCGAGATGGGAACTTATATACGGCACAGGAGTAGGTGAAGTGACTCTTGCTCTGCGTTTTGCCGGCATCCTGAGGCGCGCCTATGAGCAGACGGGCGAACGCGTAGCTATCCTTATCGACGAATATGATAAGCCTCTGCTGCAAGCTATTGGCAACTATGAGTTGCAAAATGCCTATCGCAGTACTTTGAAACCGTTCTATGGTGTATTGAAGACTATGGACGGCTGCATCAAGTTTGCTTTGCTTACAGGGGTTACTAAGTTTGGCAAAGTCAGTGTATTCAGCGATTTGAACAACCTGAACGACATCAGTATGGATAGGCGTTTTCTTAATTTGTGCGGAATAACGGAGAAAGAGATACACGATAATTTTGAAGAAGATCTGCAGGCATTAGCCGGTATGCAAGGTATGACGTATGAGGAGACATGTAATGAGTTGAGAACCTGCTATGACGGTTATCATTTCACCTACAACTGTGAAGGTCTTTACAATCCTTTCAGCCTGCTCAATACGTTCGAGAAGAAAGAGTTCGGCAACTATTGGTTCGAAACCGGTACGCCTACTTATCTTGTGGAGTTGCTTAAACGCAATCATTACAACTTAGAACGGATGACACAGGTGGAGACAGATTCCGATGTGTTGAACAGTATTTATGGTGACGAAGATCCCATACCGGTCATCTTCCAAAGCGGATACCTTACTATAAAAAGCTATGACAAAGAGTTTGGACTCTATCGATTGGGCTTTCCTAATCGTGAAGTAGAGGAAGGTTTTGCTAAGTTTCTGATTCCATTCTATACCCGCTTTTCTAAAATTGAAGCTCCGTTTGAGATACAGAAGTTTGTTCAAGAAATACGTAGGGGACAGCCTGAAGCTTTCCTTAAAAGACTTCAAGGTTTCTTTGCTGACACTCCTTATGAACTGGTGAGCGATTTGGAGTTGCATTATCAGAATGTATTGTTCATTATCTTTAAGTTGGTAGGCTTCTATACTCAAGCTGAATATCATACGTCGGAGGGACGTATTGATCTTGTGGTAAAAGCTCCGGACTATGTTTATGTTATGGAGTTCAAACTTCAGGGTACTGCGGAGGAGGCAATGGAGCAGATAGAGAAGAAACATTATGCCCGTCCTTTTGAAACAGACTCGCGGAAACTGTTCAAGATAGGAATTAATTTCAGCAATAAGACGCGAAACATAGAGAAATGGATTATTGAATAGAAAAAAATGAAAGTTTGTAGCTGTTGGGAGCTTTTTTAAAGCCCCCTATATTCCGTCACCGCATTGAAGCAAGGACATTCCTTCATCGGATTCAAGTCGTGATGTCCCACCACCAACACATTCGGAAACATTTGTTTCAGCTCGCGCAGCAGAGCTACCAACGAGGCTTTCTGCGGTAGTGTGCGGGTGTCGGAGGGTTTATGGTTGCTGTCCAGTCCTCCTTCGTAGCAGATACCTATCGAATGTCTGTTGTGACCTTGGCAATGCGCACCGATTTTGTCCAACGGACGTCCGCGGTGAATTTCTCCGTCGCGTGTCAGGTAGAAGTGATAGCCGATGTCGCTCCAGCCCCGGTGGCGTATATGGTCGCGGCGGCAGTCTTCAAAGCTCAGGCTCACGCCCTGAGGCGTGGCCGAACAATGAATGATGATAAGCGTGATGATTCTCATCGGCCCATGCAGGAAGTAAGACCGAATACTCCGGCCAGCGCGGTAGCCACTGCTATGATAGATTTGAGGACGATGCCCCATACTGATTTTGATTTTGTTGCCATAATGATTTGATTTATAAGTTATAAACTATTATATGCTACGTTTGTCCTAAGGACGGAAGGCCTATCCCAGCGGATCTTCTTCTTCTTCACCGTTCCCGCCGGGGGTGCTTCCGCCGTTTCCGGAACCGTTGTCCGCGTTGTATTTGAAGGCCTCTTTCAGTTGGCCTTCCAGATTGATTTGGGCGTTGCTCAATTCGCCGGTGGCACGTGCGCGGAGTTTCAGCCCTTTCACGTTGTTGGCGAGGGTGAATTCGGCAGCCGAGGCGGCGCCTTTCTTGCTGACGATGCCTACGGAGAAGATGGCGAGGTCGTCCAGTTTCACGTTTTTGCCGTCCAGAATAAGTTCTTTGGTACAGGCAATCATGTCGGTGAGCACCCCTTTGATTAATCCTGCCGAGTAGGGAGTGTTGTGGTTTGCCATGTGTTTGGCAAGCATTTCGGTGTCGAAGGTTTCTTCAATGACGGGACGGGCATACCACAAACCTTTCAACGGGTGGTTTTCGCCGGTAAATTGATACTTTTTGTAACGAATCATGTTCTTTCGGTTTTTTAATTTCAGTTCTTGGTTTTCAATTCTCTTGTGATCACGATGCGAAGATACAACGGGGTGCAAGCCGGGTTGTCCGTAATGGTTCGTTACGGTTCGTTTCTATCCGTTATATACGCATATAGTGGCTGAAATGTGAATATTTTTGCCTATCTTTGTGACACTAAGAACTTCAAAAACAAAGAGAAATGGAACCTTTCAAAATACGCACTTACGGACGAACGGAACTCGCCCAACTCTATTGTCCGGGACTTTGTCCGCAAGCCGCTTTCCGCAAGCTGAACCAATGGATAGATTTTCATCCCACATTGCGGAGCGAGCTTCATGCGCTGGTTCCTTCGGACAAGGTGCGGACATATACTCCTGCACAGGTGCAACTCATCTACAATGCACTGGGAGAACCATATTGAATGGAGGATCGGGAGTTCTAAAGTTCTACTTCCGGATTGTGGAATAGAACTTTAGAATTGTAGAATGGAACTTTGCGGAAACATGCCTGTGATGCGAAAAAATGCACCCGATGCAGAAAATGCAGTGCAGACGTTTTCTCACACACGCACGTACGCGTTATATAATAATAGCCTGTCCGCGCTGCATAGCATCAGGTTTTGCGATAATGGCCTTTGCTTGCCATTTCTTGCACTGCACCATGTTTCAGCAGGCGATGCAGCCAGCTTTGTGCGGTGTTGGCGTTGATGCCCGTCTCCGTAGCATGTTCCAACAGTTCCGCACGACTGAAGGTGGGCGGCATGCCGTTGAAGAAACTGTCGCGGTCGGCGTTGGTACGGCGGTTTATTTCCGTTGGAGGCAGGAAGGAAAGGATGTGTGCGGCATGGATGTAGAGAGGTTCCACAAGTCCGATTACGGCTTTGAAGTCGGCAGGAGAGAGGTGGATGTCCCAACGGGTAACGATGCCGTCTTTCAGGTTGTCGGCGGACAGTTCGGCATCGGGGGTGAGGTCTCCCCGCAATAGCCCTACAATGGTGGCTATGCGGCAGATGTTTACTGCCATGCGTGCTACGGAACTGCTCATTTCATCGTTTTGGTTTGTATGGGCATGCAGGAAAAGGGCGGAGAAGAGTTTGTTGAACTCATTTTGTTGCTCTTCGGTGAACTTCAGGGTGTAGAGCCCTCCTTGTTTCAGCGCATCCAGTTGACGTTTCCATTCTTCGCCCATAGCGGTAAACAGTTTTTCCATGTCGGTGTTGTGCGTGCCAAACTGGTCCTGCCACTCGTGTATGGCGGGCATGTAGTAGAAGATCTGGCGGGAGAACAGGCCGTTCTCTGCCGAGGGTATGAGCGGCTTCACCTGCGCCGGAGTACCGGAAATGAGGATGGAAAGATAGGACTTCTTGACTTCGCGGTATTCTTGGTCCGTACGTCGGTTGTACGAGAGGAAGTCATGGTCGAAAGCCCTGCGCAGCGTGTGGCTCCAATGGCCGTAGTCGGTGCCGATGGCGGTGGATATGGTGTCCGCTTCCGTTTCAAAGATGATTCCCGTTCCGTTGGAATCCATGATATTCTGCAGGATGCCTGTACCTGTGTTGTTGCCCGATATGATGAACATCCTGTTGGGCGGCATCTCCGGTTCTTCCATCTTGCAGCGCTCCTTGCCCATGGCATTGTAGCTGCTTTTCGCCTTTTTGTAGGCGCTCATTTGTTGTTCCACTTGCCGGCGTATCTCGTCGTGTATGGGCTCTATCAGCAGACGCACAAAGCCCAGTATGCCCTTGCCGGCTGCGGAAGGGGCCACGACGAATGTCTGGAGACAGGGCGACTGCATCTTTCCGCCGTAAAGGCAGCGGGCGTTGCGCTCCATGCAGGCTCCTAAGACGGTGAGCGCTCCGAGCAGGAGCACGTCGCGCTGTGCTCCTGTGGCGCCGTAGCTGCGGATGTGTTGCAGGGGCTCCGGCCATTCGGCTTCGGGCAGCAGTGGAAGAGGGAGCAGCGGTTCGCTTCCTGAAAGTTTCTCTTCCCGGCAATCCGCAGTGTCGGTTGTGTCCGGTTGTCCGTTTCCGTCCGCATTATAAGATACGTGTGCGTGTGTGTGAGAAAACGGCGGTACTGCATTCTCTGCATCGAGTGCATTTTTTGTGTCTTTTGCCCGCTTTTCTTCGCGGATGTCCACACCTGCTGTTTGGGCCAGGTGAAATGCTGTGCCCAGGTGCACGTTGCCATGTCCGTTTTTCAGGGCGTTGGTGTAGAGACGGTCGGCATGCGACGACTGGTACTTGGGTGAGAAGCTGCAGATGCGGTGGAAGTCGGCCCGGCCGCCTTCGCCGCAGTCGGTGGCTATCGCCATGGCGAGTTGTACGTATTCGGCATAGGAGGGCGCAATGTCTGCGCAGGCTGCTTCGACGGCAGCCGTAAGTTTTTCTAATGATTCAAACATGTTGTGATTTATAAGTTGTGATTTATGGGGCATGGAAGAGGGTTTTTCTGTTCTCTGAACAAGGCTTCGGGATCATGGCACAGGAAACAGGCACGCACGATGTCCTTGCCCGAAGTGTCCACGCCTTTGCCTGTGGGCTTGTCTTGCGTATCGCCTCCGTAGGCCATCTCTACGTAGTTCATTGCCCAATACATGCTTTCTGCAGCATTTTGTGCGGCATCGGCGGCATGTTCCTGCCGATAGGGCACAAAGGCTTTCACTCCTCGTCCGCCGGGACTTACAAAGCAGAGTACGGGACATAGGAACGGATCATCGAAGAGTGTCCGGCGCATCTGCTCGGCCTCTTGGAGGGAGTCCAAATGGTCGATGTCCACCACTACCAGTCCGGAGGTTTTCAGCAACGAGCGGCAGTTGCGGCGGGTGAATACGCCGCAGGGAGTGACGTAGGGCAACAGGGAGGCTTTGGCGGCGCGTATGTCGGCGGCGTTCCGCACCTGTAAGGTGGCAAGGCGCAACGGTTCGTTGCAGGTGATGAGTTGGTACACATCGGCAGGGGTCACCTCCATGGCGGGAGTCAGTGTGGCAGCTTTTAGGATTCGTCCCTGCGGGTCTCGCTGGGGTGCGATGGGGTTTTGGAACAGTGACATTTTACATTCGTTCATTATTTCTTTTGGTTTTGAAATTTCCGACGAAGTTAGAGAGAATAATCCGTAGTGGATTACAGGTATAGGTGTAATCCTGATACAATAATTTATTATAATTTAATAACGTTAACATGAAACAACTGACAAATGATGTCATTACCCCTCTTAACTGGGGAAAAAAGATTGAAGCAGTGCGTAACCGTTTGGGTATTCACCAAATTGACTTATGCATAGAAGCAGGGATAAGTCCCTACACCTACCAAAAAATAAAAAGGGAAGAGGGTCGAGGCACGACAGCCTGCTGCGACTTTTGGCATGCCTGCGCCGCGCAATGACGGAAGAAGAATTCAGGGAGTTCTGGATGGGGCTGGTAAACTGTTAGGAATTATGAGAGTGGCTTACAGAAGAAATTTCCCGTCACCCGTTCGTTGTGTGCAGTTTTTTCGGTACTTCTTTTTGCTGTACTATGTAGGTCATATTTTGCATTGGCAAGAGCATACAGCGAATTGTGAGTCTTTACATGGTGGAAGAGAAAGTTGTTGAAAAGTGGGACAGTAAAATACATTACTATGAAAATATTACTAACAGCTTAAGTCTTTTCGGAAACTTGGGATAATTTATAGATTGTAAATGAGAATTTTAGTGGATATAACGCCTTGCGAATGGCGTAGCTTATGGATTTATGCATGTCGGATATTGCGAGTCTGGAAATCGAATAATCAGGCAGATATCCCTATTCGTCTTTTGATAAAGGCGAATATGGAAGATTACGTTAAATCGGAGTTTCCAGAGTTTGAATATATTGTTTTCAGACCTTACGAATATCGCAATAAGTTTCAGCAACTATTCAAATACAAATGTTTTTTAGTGGGAAAACAATGGAAAAAGACTATTAATGCACAGCACGATTGTGATATAGTTATTTCTCTGGGAATAGAAACATCCTGCTTTTGGAAAATTAAAATACCAAAGATACAGGTTGTGCATGATCTTTACCCTTTAAGAGTGTGGAAAGGCTCTGCGAGATTCTTGTACAGGTTGTTTGTTCCTTACATACTGAGGCATTCGGCAGGAATTATAGCTATTACAAAGTATGTCAAACAAGACCTGTTACAGACATATCCTTTCCTTTCAGCGGATAAGATAACAGTGATACACAATGGAGTGCCGGTTCCATCGGTTGATGGTGGAGAAAATCAGCGTATGGATTATAGCTATCTGTTGTATATCAGTACTTTGTATGAATATAAAAATGTGGGAACATTAATGAAGGCATTTATCAAACTAAAAGACGCGATTCCCCATAAGTTGGTGATAGTAGGGAAAACAACCCCTTATTGGGAAGACATTGTATTGCCTCTGATTCGGCAAGCAGGAATAGAGGATAGAATCGTACATCTGTCTCATTATGTTTCCGATGAAGATATTGTCCGCCTTTATCGCTCGGCTGCTATTCTCATCTCTCCTTCTTTACATGAAGGTTTTGGTTATACTCCCATAGAGGCGGCAATATGTAAAACCCCCGTCATTTGCACGAAAGAGACGGCTTTACCCGAAGTTACTATGGGACTGGTGAACTACTATGAACCTTCTTTGGATTCGGAGGCGTTGAAAAATGCAATATTGGAAGTATTGAATAATTATCCTTCCGAAAAGCGCTTGCAAACGATTTCAGATACATTCAAAGAATCTTATGACAATACGCGGCAGGCAATGAAAATCTATGAGTATGTAGTTGGATATGCTCGTAAAAGCTAATAATATGATTGTTTAAAACGATGAAGTAGGAATGTATCCATATACTTTGTGCCGCGGATAGCAGATCAATTGAATCTAAAAATAATGAAAATGAATCAGTGGAAAAAATGAAGATTTTGTATTGCATCAACGGAGTGTATAATTCCGGGGGAATGGAGCGCGTGCTTATGAATAAGGCGAACTATCTGGCTGATGTTTTGGGGTATGACGTGCTTATCGTAACAACTGAACAGAAAGGTCGATTGGCATTCTTCCGATTTTCACAGCGTATTCGTTTTGCGGATTTGAATATAAACTATGAGAAAGATAGCGACAAACCTCTTTGGCTGCGGATGCTGAAGAAGAAAAAAAAGGCGGTCGTCCATCGAAGACGGTTGGAAGAACTGCTGAACGCAGAGAGGCCGGATATCTGTATTTCAATGTTCGACAGGGATGTCGGTTTCTTGTATAAGATAAAAGACGGCAGTAAGAAAATTCTTGAATACCATTTCTCTAAAAATGTGAAACTGATAGAGGCCGGTAATTTTCTTATCCGGTGGATACAGAAGATGCGTATAAGTAGTTGGGAGAGAATGGTTCAAAAATACGACCGTTTTGTTGTTTTGACTGAAGAAGATAAACAAGCATGGGGGAATTTGCGGAACATTGCAGTGATACCTAACGCGCTTTCCGCTTTTCCTGTGGAAACGGCTTCTTTGGAAGAAAAGAGGGTGTTGAGTGTGGGGCGGCTTAGTTATCAAAAAGGATTTGACAGACTGATTGATGCTTGGAAAATAGTGAACAGCTTTTTCCCGGACTGGCAGTTGCATATCAGGGGGGATGGCGATAAGCGGGAGGAGTTGCAGGAGCAAATTACAGATTTAGGGTTAGGTAATTCGGTACGCTTACTCCCTGCTATATCAAATATTGAGGCTGAATATTTGCAAAGTTCCATTTATGTGATGAGTTCCAGGTATGAAGGGATGCCGATGGTTCTGCTGGAGGCCATGTCCTATGGGTTGCCAGTGGTGTCGTTTGCTTGTCTGTGCGGGCCAAAAGATGTAATCTCCGATGGAAGCGATGGATTTCTTTGCGAGGATGGAAATATAAAAGAACTGGCAAATGCTGTCTTGATATTGATAAGAAATGCTGAACAGCGAAAGGCGATGGGCAGAGAGGCAAGAATGAAATCCCTGCAATTCTCTCAAAAGGAAATAATGAGACTATGGGAGAAAATGTTTGTTGAAATCACTTAAAAGTATAATATGGATTTTTCGACTCTGCTGATATATTCTATGTTTATGCTGATTTCAGTTACTTTGGCATTTATTTCTCAACATTGTAGTCAACTTAAAAATAAGCTACTATTTATTACTGTTACGTATTTATTCGTTGTCACTTTTTGGGGAATTAGATATAATATTGGTTTTGACTATAAAAATTATATTGAAATTTATTATGAAATTAAGCATGGGGAGACGAGCTATGTAGAACCTGTCTATTTCTTTCTATGCCTTATCTTTTCAACAGTAACATCTGGAGAATATTATGTTATAGCTGCAATGTCCGTAATAACCTATTGGGCTCTTTTTCTCTTTCTGCTAAAAAAGAATATATTGTGGCAAGGACTTTTTTTCTCTTTGGTTTTTCAGTTTCAGTTTATGGCGGCAAATCAAGTACGCCAGGCTTTAGCTGTTGCTCTCTTCCTTGTTTTATTGTCTTATATTGAGAAAAAGCAAAGAATAAAGTGGATTGCCGGGGTATTAATTATCTCTTTTTTTTGTCATGCGTCTGCTCTTTTTTTGTTGTTGCTTATTCCGTTTTGCAGAATAAACCTTTCGGGTAAAAAATGGTGTTTAATTCTTTCTATTCTTTATATATTGTATCTTGGAGGCTTTTTTCGAAATTTCGGAAATATCTTATTGACAAACTTTCCTCTACCGGAAAACTATCAGCATTTCTTGTTGACAGATTGGATGGAAGCTGAAGAAGTAGGGTTTTCGTTAGTCATGCTATTTAATGTTTTGGTTGCTTTATATATCGCATGGAATTATAAAATGGATGATAAACGCATATTTACTTTATATATGTTGGGTATGTGTTTGTATGTTGTTTTTATTGAATTTCATTTGTTGCTGCGATTATCTTTCTATCTGTATTATATTAATATCTACGTTGTAAGCTTATATTGTAAGGAAAAGAAATCAGGAAGAATTATACTGATTATATCGTTCTTGTTTTTTCTCTTTAATTGTGCGCAATCCACCAGTGTTCATGGCACAATTCCATATAAAACATTATTGTCAAATTAGGTTTAGCGTTTTTTTGTACATCTATAATTATGAATAAACAAATTTCATGGATTAACATAGGTAGGGCTATTTGCATGTGCTGTGTTTACTTTTATCATTCGGAAAATTCCGGTATGGAAAATCTGGAGTATAGCTATTTTTTTCGACCGTTTTTTCTTGAGTTTTTCTTTTTTATATCAGGTTATTTGATGCTTATTCCGGGTAAAAGGTTAGATATAAAACATAAACTGAACTCTATTTTGTCAAAAATGATTTGGCCTTATTTTGTGTTTACTACAATTATATGGGTGCCAAAAATGATAAAGCATGGCAGAGACATAGATATTGCATCCTATTTTGTGGACGTATTTGGTGGTACCGCTTCATGGTTTATAGCGGCTCTCATAGTGGCGGAACTGATGATTCTTTTGCTCTCTTGCTTTTTGAAAGATACCCGGCAATACTTGATAGTAGGTATTTTGACATTTGCCGCAGCAATGGTTTTAAAAATATATTTTCCGGAACCACAGCCTTGGTATTATAAATCGGGTATGATGGGTATTCTTTTTATGTCTATAGGGGGATGTTACAGATATTACCAAGATAAGTTGGAACATTTTTTTACGTGGAGGAATTGCATAGTGGCATTCTGCGTATATTCAGCAATTACGCTTGTCGATTATAGTACATTTCGATATACTCCTTCTACCTGTGAGGTTTCCTACAAATGTATTCCGTTAGGATTGATTGAAAATATAACAGGCATTTGCTTTATGCTGCTTTTGGTTAAAAAAATGCCTTCCTGTTCGTGGTTTGATTACATTGGGAAGAACTCTTTGCCTTTCTATTTTTTGAGTGGAGCTTGCCCCACTTTTGCAAGTTTATTTTTCAAGAAAATAATGCCGGAAGCAGGTTACTTGATGGCAACAAGTGTCGTGGCTCTTATGGCTATTATCATGGCATACATATCTACTTTTATTATAGAACAATATTTTCCGATAATGCTGAATGTTTTATATAAGAGAGAAAAACGAAAGAAAACTTAGAAACTGTTTTTTTGTTATTTATAGCTTTTTTACTGAATGATGTCTCCTGTTCTTTCTATAATTATTCCCTGCTACAATAGTGGGAAGTTTATCGGTAGTACCGTTGAAATGTTGCTTCGTCAAGATTTGTCAGGTTGTGAATTAATCTTGGTGAATGACGGTTCAACGGATGATACATTGCTGATATTGCAGAAGTATGAATCTGCTGAAAACAATATCCTTGTGATAGACCAGCCGAACCGGGGAGTGTCCGCAGCTCGCAATACGGGTATGCTTGCGGCACATGGGCGATATATTTACTTCTTGGATAGTGACGACACATTGACGGACGGAACGTTGTCGCACTTCAAGCAAGTGGTTTCAGAACATCCCGACTGTCAGATGTTTGCTTTCGGCTATGAAACACGCAGGGATGGTGTGAAGTGCAAAAGCTATGTAACTCCTGGATTTGATAAACAAACTTTTTCGGGCGATATATTGCAGAAGAGTTTTTTGAAAAAGAAACTCTTCTGCCATATATGCAGCTGCATATATGGCAGAATGTTCCTACTGGATAACCAACTGTTTTTTAAACAAGGTGTAAAAATAGGAGAGGATATTGTTTTCTTGTTGCAGGCAATGTCACAGGTCAATAAAGCCTATTATTCCAAGAGGCTTTCTTTTATCTATCAGATACGAAGAGACTCTGCTATGCAGGGATATTCTGATTATAGCGATGATAATTTTAATTCTTTTTTGCTGATAAAGGATAGTTTATCAGATATAGATGAAAGGTTATACTGTGCGGCAAATGTTTTTATCTCAGTCTGTTTTATTTCGAATGTAATGCTCTATTTGAAATCAAAGTTTTATTCCGCAAAGATTGAGTTCTTTTTTCTTCAAGAGAAAAGGGTACTATATAGACCGGTGAATTTTGTGTCTTTTTATTCTATAATTGTTTATATTTTTCGCTTGTGTCCCTTGCGCGTTTTTTTTAAAATAAAGTCTATTAGAAGGTAATCTAAAATATGAGTATGAATTCTGTATGTATGGCCTCTTTCAATGGAGAAAGGTATATCAAAGAGCAGATTGATAGTATTTTATTGCAAATTGGTGAAGATGATGAACTGATTATTTCAGATGATGGTTCTACGGATCAAACAGTAGATGTTATTTGCAGTTATCGGGATGATAGAATAAAGTTTGTACGGAATGTGAACCGTCATGGCTGTATCGGTAACTTTGAAAATGCTTTGAGAGTTGCTTCCGGTGACTTTATATTTCTTGCCGATCAAGACGACATTTGGCTATCTGACAAATATACTAAGATGTGTACATTATTGGAACAATACGATTTAGTAGTTTCAGACTCTGTGGTTGTAGATTCAAATTTGAATGTTATAGAGCCGTCTTTTTTCAATTATTTCCATTCGGGTATGGGCATAATGAAAAATATAATCAAAAGTTCGTATTATGGTTCTTGCATGGCTTTTAGGAAAACGCTTCTTTATAGTGCTTTACCTTTCCCCTTGACTAATGAGATAGGACATGACTTATGGCTGGGCTTGGTCGCTGAGATGACAGGAAGGGTGTACTTCTTCAACAAGCCTCTGATTTTATACCGCAGGCACGAGACTGCATTCTGCAAAGTAAGTAAAGAAGAGAATAAGAATGAAAGAAGTCTTTTGCAGAAGTTGGTAGGCCGCATTGTGATAATAAAAGAATTGATAGCGTTCCGAATGGGGAAAAAACGCATAAAAAGCTAACTGTACAAATTTGAAATATTTGCCTAAATAAAATCAGTATGAAGTTTGATTTTCTAATTGTTGGCGCCGGCCTCTTCGGCGCCACTGCCGCGCACGTCCTTACCCGTCGTGGAAAGCGGTGTTTGGTGATAGACAAACGCCCGCATATAGGCGGCAATGTTTATACCGAAAATGTGAACGGCGTCAACGTTCACAAGTATGGTGCCCATATCTTCCACACAAGTAACAAGGATGTATGGGACTTTGTTAACTCATTCATAGAGTTCAACCGCTACACAAACTCTCCCGTAGCCAATTATAAGGGGAAGCTTTACAACCTTCCTTTTAATATGAATACGTTTTACCAAATGTGGGGAGTTACTACTCCGGAGCAGGCGGCTGCGAAGATAGAAGAACAAAGGCGGGAATCGGGAATTATCAATCCCCGCAATCTGGAAGAACAAGCGATTTCTTTAATTGGGAAAGATATTTATTACACGCTTATCAAAGACTATACGGAGAAGCAATGGGGCAGAAAGGCTACGGAGCTTCCAGCTTTCATCATTCGTCGTCTTCCTGTGCGCTTTACCTTTGATAATAATTATTTCAACGATAAGTATCAGGGAATCCCTATCGGTGGGTATACAAAGTTAGTAGAGAAACTGCTGGGAGGAATCGAAGTGAAGCTTGATACAGACTATTTTGAGAACAGGAAATACTTTGATTCCATAGCAGACAAGGTAATTTATACGGGCGAGATAGACCGTTATTTCGATTATCGTTTCGGACACTTGGAGTACCGGACAGTAAGTTTTGAAACCGAACTGCTGGAGGGTGTTGCTAATTATCAGGGTAATGCGGTGGTGAACTACACTGATGCAGAGACTCCCTACACCCGTATCATCGAGCATAAACACTTTGAATTCGGGAATCAGCCGGATACGGTTATCTCGAAAGAGTACTCCAAAGAGTGGAAGCCGGGCGACGAACCGTATTATCCGGTGAACGATGAGCGGAACGGAGCTTTGTATACTCGGTATAAAACTTTGGCTGATAATCAGGAGAAAGTAATCTTCGGTGGTAGGTTGGCCGAATACAAATATTATGATATGCACCAGGTGATAGAAAACGCGCTACGTCTGGTGGATTCTTTAGTTTAGAAAAATCAAAATATGTATGGAAAAAGGATTGGTCTCTATCATCACCCCGATGTATAAAGGGGCTGCATTTGTGGGAGAAGCCATAGAGTCTGTACTGATGCAGACGTATGCAAACTGGGAAATGATAATAGTGGATGATTGCTCGCCGGACAATGGTGCGGGCATTGCCGAGGTGAAAAAGTACACTGCCGACCCCAGGGTGGTTCTGATAGAAAGTGAAGTGAATTCCGGTTCTTCGGGGGCTCGTAATATTGCATTGCGCAGAAGCAAGGGAGCGTATATCGCTTTCTTGGACTCGGATGATATCTGGCGTCCCGATTTCTTGGAGAAGCAGTTGGCTTTTATGGAAGAGAAGAATGCGGCGCTGGTCTTTTCTTCGTATCGCCGTATAGACGAATGGACCAAAGAGGAGATATTGCTGCCCTTTATTGTACCGGAGAAGGTTTCTTACAGGTCTTTGTTGAAGACATGCCCTATTTTCCCTTCCACAGCCATATATGATGTTACCCGATGTGGCAAACCTCTTTTTAATGAAGCGATGGGGAGTCTGCGCGATGATTATGTCTACTGGCTGGCGATGTTGAAGAATATAGAGCATGCTTATGGCAACCGGGATATCTTGGTGGATTACCGTATGAGGAAAACTTCGGTAACGGCAGATAAGAGAAAGGTGATTGCCCCGCAATGGAAAGTGTTGCGGCAGGTGGAAAAGTTGCCTTTATGGTATTGTGTGTATAATATAGTTTGTTGGGGATTTATTTCATACTTCAAATACAGGAAATAGACGATAATATGGATGTGAACTACAAGGTTGCCGATACCCGGAAGATTGTTGATTACCTGGAATCTTGTCCGGGTAATATTCCGGTGGAAAATATAATCCGGTTCTCCGGTGCAGACAAGCTGCGGGTGTATCCTGCTCTCTTCGAATTGGAACAGAGCGGCTTTATTGAAGTCGTGGAACGGGAAGAGCTGGGAGCGCCTTTGGCAGTCCGCAGGAGAAGGGAAGCTTCGACTTCGCAGATGACAGGAGGAGTAGAATAAACGACAGATAACAGCGGTTATTTTGTTTTAGGCGCAGCCGGGATTGCTTGATGAAGCGGTTCCGGCTGTTTTATTTTAGATTCAAGCTCTCTTGCTTTTTCAAATATCTCAATGATAATTCTATAAAATGAATGTTGGAGTAAACTCAATACCCAAAGCACGAGCAATACGAAAGAAGCTTGACAATTGTATATCAGCTTCTCCTTTTTCAACGCGGGCAATATAGCTCTGTTCTTTGCCGATTTTCTGCGCCAACTGTTTTTGGGTTAATTTAAGTTCTTTGCGCCGTTCCCGAAGTATATCACCATAATACCACGCCATTGTCCTTTCATTGAAAGATTCACGAGAAGCTGTACCATGTTTCCCGTATTTTTCATCAAGCAACTGATTGGTTGTCTTGAGCTTTGCTAACTTTTTTTCATCTAATTGTATCATAACGCTAAATCTTTTAAGATCCGCACAGCTTTGGCTATCTGTGTATCATAATCTTTTGTGGATTTTTTCAGGAAGCCGTTAAGCAGGATTATCTTTGTTGATAATATGACATTACTGTTATCAATCGCAAATAGCACCGTCCGATATTCATTTGAACCAACAGATACACGCATCTCATACAAGTTTGTTTTTATATACTTTACAGGTAAAGCATATACAGTTTGTACAAGTCCAAATGTATATTCAAACTTATCCTTTACTCTTGTATTCAGACTATTGTAGAATTTTTCAAATTCTTCTGTTCTGAATATGATTCTTACATCGGTGGTTTTACCGTCAACTGATGTTATTGCATAAATATAACTAATTAGTTATAATGTGGCAGCAAACAACTTATCTATTTATATATTTAATCATTGCTTAGTTTGAGCGGTTACGCAATATCATTTTGTAATATTAATACATGACTTTTGGTGCCGGACCAGCACAGCTTTTCATGTTGCCAGGCAAAGGCTTGCCACCTGGAACGAGACAGGCGTGCTGCAAGGTGTAGCGCACCCGCTCGGCCTGTTGGGGTGTGATACCCGAGTAGATCACGATGTCGTAGTCCATCACGTTGAGCGCCGTATAAGGCTCTGCGGAAGCATCGATCGGATAGCGCAAATAGGTGTCGATACCCGGAATGTACTGTTCTGTGCGGTATCGTGCCCGGTCGTACTGCGGAGTGTCGTCACACCAGTCCTCCTCGAACACATGGTCTAGGCCCAGGTAGTGTCCCGCTTCGTGGGCAAACACGGCTATCCCGGAATTGCAGTACCCGTTACCTACTATCTCCTGGTTCAAGAATATACCGCTGAAACAGCCCGGGACAGCGGTATTGCACCCTTGCAGCATCTCCTCCGGAGCGAAATAAGGCAGGAAGGTGAATCCCGCTGTACGAGTATCTTCGGAAACGATATCGTCGTTAATGAAGGGAGATACCCATACATTGATAACCTCGGTCATTTCCCACAGGTTGTCGCCGACCCATTGCCTCAGCTCTTCGTAGGATATATCGCGGTCCAGTTCGTAACGCTCGTCAAGATAGTGTATACCCGGTGTGGACAGTGCAGTACCGTCGGGGGCGTGAGTGGCCGGGACGAACCGGATGCCGGCGTCGGCTAGCCCCGGCAGGGGCCAGACGTTCCGGTACAGGCGGTTGGCGCACGCGAGCATCTCGTCAAAAAAGTAGGGATGCGGATAGGTGCCGTCCTTACGAGGCATGACATGGAACACGACCGGTAGCACCCGATCCTGCGGACCCGGCGTGTAACCGGGCAACCCGTCCGTATTTATCGTTACGGTATTGGAGTAATAAACCGCCTTGTTGGTTCGGACTACACCCTTGAAATAATAGGTCTTGCCGGGAATTGGCAGGTCGATCCATCCGGCCGAATAGATCAACTCCTGCGTCCAGTCCCACCCTTGGATCAGCTCGTCGTCGGCGTAATCGCGGATGAACGTATAGTCTGATCCGTCGGGATTGGGGTTCTCCGGGGAGTAATAGCCTCCGAAGGCGAGCAGTTTTTCGCCTTCGGGCAAGCCGCTCATCACTAAGTAAGGAACAAACTGGGAGGGCCCCTGAGGATAGCCGCCGAAATAGGTTTCGTGGATCACGTTGTCGATCCGCACCTTAAAGGTCGAAGGCGGCGTATCTGGCCCCAGTTCCGGGTCTTTGGAGCATGAGGCGAATACACTCAGCAAAAAGATAAATAATAAATTGCGATATTTCATAACTTAATTAAGTTGCTTCCAAAATCCTGTTATCTAACATCCGCCCCCCACATCATCTTATTCCGCAGTGTATCGAAAAAGATGTGATTGAAGCGTTTCACCACCTTTATGGAATAGTCTGCGCGTGAGATCGTGAGTTGTGTGGTTTCTTTGCATGATTCACTCCGCCCGTCAATGGCTACGAGGAAGTTGTGGCTGCGGCTTTCTACATCGAGCGTGATTTCCCAGTCGTCGCAGATGACGATGGGCCGTACGTTCAGGCTATGAGGGGCAACGGGTGTAATGGCAATCGTTTTGCTGTGGGGAACGATGACCGGACCGCCGACGCTCAGGGAGTAAGCCGTAGACCCGGTGGGAGTGGCTATGACCAGGCCGTCGGCCTGATAGGTTGTGAGATGCGCTCCGTTGATGGCGGTATGGATGCTGATCATGGACGAACTGTCGCGTTTCAACACTGCTATTTCATTAAGGGCGTATGGAGACGCCATTAGTTTCTCGTCGTCACACTTCAGCTGCAACACGCTGCGTTCCTCTACCTTATAGTGGTTGTTGTAAATTTCGTCAATCGTTTCTTCCATTTCTTCGGGCGATATGTCGGCCAGAAAACCGAGACGTCCGGTGTTGATGCCCAAAATGGGAATGTTCTTCTTGCCCACGCGGCTGGCAGCTTTCAGGAATGTGCCGTCGCCTCCGATGCTGATGACCATATCTGCGCAGAAATCGTTGCCGTCGAACAAATCGGCGGCGGGAATGTTGAGGTGCAGGTCGGAGGTCAGGAAATTGTAGAACTCGCGGCAGACACAAAGTTGTGCTTTGCGTCCGGCAAGCAGGCGGAAAAGATTTTCGGCATGCGATGACTTTTTCGCCTGATAGGTATTTCCAAATATGGCAAATTTCATAATTGATTTCTGTTTTTGTAGGTTGCAAAAATAGTTTTTTTCTCAGAATACTGCCAACATATTGCTATTATTTGTACTTTTGCCCCAAACTATAGGCCGATTTATGACTAAATTAAGTGTAAATATCAATAAAGTAGCAACGTTACGTAACGCACGTGGAGGAGATGTCCCTAATGTTGTGAAAGTAGCGCTGGATTGCGAGAACTTTGGCGCCGACGGCATAACGGTGCATCCGCGCCCCGACGAAAGGCATATCCGCAGGAGTGATGTCTATGATTTGCGTCCGTTGTTACGTACGGAGTTCAATATAGAAGGGTATCCCGCACCCGAATTTATCGACTTGGTGCTGAAGGTGAAACCGCATCAGGTGACACTGGTGCCGGATAGTCCTACGCAACTGACCTCCAATTCGGGGTGGGACACGAAAAACAATCTGGAGTTCCTGACCGAGGTGCTGGATACATTCAATAATGCAGGTATCCGTACATCCGTATTCGTGTCTACCGACGTGGAAATGATAGAATATGCAGCCAAAGCCGGTGCGGATCGCGTAGAACTCTATACCGAGCCCTACGCTACGGCTTTCCCTAAAGGACGGGAAGCTGCGGTGGCTCCTTTCGTGGAAGCAGCCAAGATGGCACGAAGCTTGGGACTGGGACTGAATGCCGGCCATGACCTGAGTCTGGAGAATCTGAATTATTTCTATACAAACATACCCTGGCTGGATGAGGTTTCTATCGGTCATGCATTGATTAGCGATGCATTGTATCTGGGATTGGAACGCACCATTCAGGAATATAAAAATTGTCTCCGCTGATGAATCTTATGTTATTATTAGCCCAAGTGGCTCCGGCGTTGGCCGATTCTATTGCCGGTGCCAATCCGGTACTTACTCCCGTTGCTGCTCCCGATGAAATGAATCTGTGGAGCATGGCTGTCAAGGGCGGTTGGATTATGGTGGTTCTCGGAGTGCTCTCCGTTGTCTGCTTCTATATCCTGTTTGAGCGTAATTATGTTATCCGTAAGGCGGGCAAAGAAGACCCGATGTTCATGGATAAGATCAAGGACTATATTCTGGGGGGCGAGATTAAGGCGGCCATTGCCTATTGCCGTAGTGTCAACACGCCCTCTGCTCGTATGATAGAAAAAGGTATCAGCCGTTTGGGACGCCCGATGAACGATGTACAGGCAGCCATAGAGAATGTCGGTAATATTGAGGTGGCAAAGTTGGAGAAAGGATTGACTATCATGGCCACTATCTCCGGTGGCGCACCGATGATTGGATTCTTGGGTACGGTGACCGGTATGGTGCGTGCCTTCTTTGAAATGGCGAACGCCGGCAATAATATTGATATAACACTGCTTTCGGGCGGTATATACGAGGCTATGATTACGACGGTAGGCGGCTTGATTGTGGGTATCATTGCCATGTTTGCCTATAACTATCTGGTGACTCTGGTGGATGGCGTGGTCAATAAAATGGAATCCAAAACAATGGCATTCATGGACCTGCTGAACGAACCCGCTAAATAATAATAAGTAAATTAGTAATTGAAAAGTGTTACAACGTAGAGCCAAAATATCGCCTAATTTCAGTATGGCATCCATGACGGATGTTATATTTCTGCTGTTGATTTTCTTCATGATAACGTCTACGGTAGTATCACCGAATGCAATCAAGGTATTGCTTCCGCAGGGGAAACAGCAGACATCTGCCAAACCGCTGACAAGGGTCATCATCGACAAGGATTTGAATTATTATGCTGCTTTCGGCAATGACAAGGAGCAAGCCTTGACTTTGGACAGACTGACACCTTTCCTGCAATCGTGTGCGGCGAAAGAACCCGAAATGTATGTGGCTTTGTATGCCGATGAATCAGTTCCCTACCGGGAAATAGTGAAAGTGCTGAATATCGCTAATGAGAATCACTTCAAAATGGTGCTGGCCACACGTCCGCCCGAAGGTAAGTGAGCGCAGTCATAAACAGCTAAAATCGTAAATCGAAACAGTGGATCGGAAGAAGAAAGGAAAATACGTAGGATTGGCAGGGGCGCTGTTGGTGCACGTGGTTGTCATTGCCCTTTTGATACTGGTGGGATTTACGTTGCCCGAACAGTCCGAGGAAGGTGGTGTGCCTGTGATGATGGGTGAGGTGCCCGATGCATGGGGAGCTGCCGATCCTTCTTTGGTGCAAGTGGATGTGATGCCGGAAGAAACCGCCCCGGAAATGCCGGAGGAGGTGGAGCAGGACATGCTGACACAGGAGGAGGAAGAAACAGTTGCCATAAAGCCTAAGGCTGAAGAAAAAAAGAAAGAAGCGAAGAAGCCGGAGAAGACCGCAGCGGAAAAAGCAGAGGAGGCCAGAAAGCTGGCTGCCGAGAAAGCGGAACGTGAACGGAAGGCTGCGGAGGAAGCTGCCCGCAAACGTGTTGCGGGAGCCTTTGGCAAGGGTGCGCAGATGGGAAGTAAGGGCACTACGGAAGGGGAAGGTGTGCAAGGAAGCCCTACCGGAAATTCTTCCTCCGGAGCGACTGCCGGAACCGGGGGATATGGAACTTTTAATCTTGGCGGACGTTCTATAGGGGAAGGCGGATTGCCACGCCCTGTATATAATGTGCAGGATGAGGGGAAAGTGGTGGTTACCATTACTGTGAATCCGGCAGGACAGGTCATTGCAACCAGCATCAACCGACAGACCAATACGGTGAATCCCGCTTTGCGGAAGGCTGCGGAAGATGCGGCAAAGAAAGCGCGGTTCAATACGGTAAGTGGCTTGAACAACCAGACAGGAACGATTACGTATTATTTTAATTTAAAATAAGAGGAGATATTTTTATGGGTACAGTTTATGTGTTTTTTGCAGACGGATTTGAAGAGATAGAGGCTTTCACTTCTGTTGATGTGATGAGACGTGCAGGATTGAAGGTCGAGATGATTACGGTGACTCCTGACGAGATTGTGACAGGTGCTCATGGCGTACCGGTGCTGTGCGATAAGAATATTGTGAACTGTGATTTCTTCGACGCCGATCTGATAGTGCTTCCGGGCGGTATGCCGGGTGCGGCTACTTTGGGAGAGTGTGATGATTTGCGGAAATTGATTGTACGTTTCGCGGAAGAAAACAAACCTATTGCCGCCATTTGCGCTGCTCCTATGGTGCTTGGCAAGTTGGGACTGCTGAAAGGCAGGAAAGCTACTTGCTATCCGGGCTTTGATAACTTTTTGGAAGGTGCTGAATACACCGCGGCAATGGTGGAAAAAGACGGTAATATCATCACAGGCAAAGGCCCGGGCGCTGCAATGGAGTTTGCTTTGGCTGTGGTGGAACTGCTGCAAGGCAAGGATAAGGTCGCTGAGTTGAGAAAAGCGATGATTGTTTAATTATGAATGAAGAACCGTTCGTAATTCAAAATTAAAAAAACAAAATGGTTCAGTATGCTCTGATTGTTGCCGGTGGTAAAGGGTTACGCATGGGATGTGAACTTCCCAAGCAGTTTCTTCCGATAGGGGGGAAGCCTGTGCTGATGCGTACCATAGAAGCCTTTTATGCTTACAATGCGGAGATACGGATAATACTGGTGCTTCCGTATAGCCAGCAGTCCTACTGGAATGAGCTATGCAGGAAGCATCATTTTTCAATTCCTCATCATATTGCAAACGGTGGGGAAACACGCTTCCATTCGGTGAAGAACGGACTGGCATTTGTTACAACGCCGGGGTTGGTTGGGGTGCACGACGGCGTACGCCCTTTTGTGGCCCGGGAAGTTATAGCCCGTTGCTATTCGCTGGCTGCCGAAAAACAGGCGGTGGTTCCTGTGACAGATGTGGTGGAGACGGTGCGCCATTTGGTCGGGGAGGGAAGCGAGACGGTTAGCCGCGACGAATATAAACTGGTGCAGACTCCGCAGGTGTTTGATGCGGATTTGCTGAAACAGGCTTATGAACAGCCTTATACCTCGCACTTCACAGACGATGCTTCGGTTGTTGAAGCATTGGGCAAGTCTGTTTATCTGACAGAAGGTAACCGGGAAAATATTAAAATAACAACTCCTTTTGATTTAAAAATAGCTACCGCCCTTTTGGAATCATGTTCGATCTGACTACGCGTGACATAAAATATTTGTCGGGCGTCGGGCCGCAACGTGCTTCGGTGCTTAATAAGGAACTGGGCATATTTTCCTTTCACGACCTGTTGTATTACTTCCCTTACAAATATGTGGACCGTAGCCGTATCTATTACATTCAGGAGATTGACGGGACGATGCCGTATATTCAGTTGAAAGGCGAGATACTGGGTTTTGAAACGGCGGGCGAAGGACGACAGAGAAGGTTGATAGCCCATTTCTCGGACGGAACGGGTGTGGTTGACCTGATTTGGTTTCAAGGCATCAAATATCTGATTGGGAAGTACAAGGTCCATCAGGAATATATCGTATTCGGCAAGCCTTCTGTCTTTAATGGCAGGATAAATATAGCTCATCCGGATATTGACCCGGCTTCCGAATTGAAACTGTCGGCCATGGGGCTGCAACCCTATTACAATACGACGGAGAAGATGAAGCGGAGTTCGCTCAATTCGCATGCCATAGAGAAGATGATGAAAAACATCGTTCGGCAGTTGGATGAACCTTTGCCCGAAACGCTTTCTCCCGCTTTGCTGGCAGAACACCACCTGATGCCTCTGACGGAGGCTTTGATGAATATCCATTTTCCGGTCAGCCCGGATGTACTGCGGAAAGCGGAGTACCGCCTGAAATTTGAAGAATTGTTTTATGTCCAGTTGAACATTCTGCGCTATGCTAAAGACAGACAACGCAAATATCGAGGGTATGTCTTTGAGAAAGTGGGTGATACGTTCAACGGTTTTTATTCCCGTAACCTTCCTTTTGAGTTGACGAATGCCCAAAAACGCGTCCTGAAGGAGATACGCCGGGATTTAGGTTCGGGCAGGCAGATGAACCGTCTGTTGCAGGGGGATGTAGGGAGTGGAAAAACATTGGTTGCCCTGATGAGCATGCTGATGGCACTTGATAACGGTTATCAGGCGTGCATGATGGCGCCTACCGAGATATTGGCGAATCAGCACTACGACACAATTCGTGAACTGCTGTATGGAATGGATGTGCGGGTTGAACTGCTGACCGGTTCGATAAAGGGAAAACGACGGGAAGCCATTCTTTCCGGTTTGCTGACGGGGGATGTACAGATACTTATCGGTACGCATGCGGTGATTGAAGATACGGTGAATTTTGCATCGTTGGGCTTGGTCGTGATCGACGAGCAGCATCGCTTTGGAGTGGCACAGCGCGCCCGCTTATGGGCAAAAAGCACGCAGCCGCCTCACATACTGGTGATGACGGCAACTCCCATACCGCGGACGCTGGCAATGACGCTCTATGGTGATCTGGATGTATCGGTAATCGATGAACTTCCGCCGGGAAGAAAGCCGATTGCTACTATTCATCAGTTTGACAGTCATCGTGTCAGCCTGTATCGTTCTGTGCGCAAACAGATTGAAGAAGGACGGCAGGTTTATATTGTCTATCCTTTGATCAAGGAGAGTGAGAAGATTGATCTTAAGAATTTGGAGGAAGGCTTCCTGCATATCTGTGAAGAGTTTCCCGATTGCAAGGTTTGTAAGGTGCATGGAAAAATGAAACCGGCGGAAAAGGATGCGCAGATGCAGTTGTTCGTCTCCGGTGAAGCACAGATAATGGTTGCTACTACGGTAATTGAAGTGGGCGTGAACGTGCCCAACGCTTCGGTGATGATAATAGAGAACGCCGAGCGTTTCGGTCTCTCCCAGCTCCACCAGCTCCGCGGTCGTGTGGGGCGTGGTGCGGAACAATCCTATTGTATTTTGGTCACCGGATATAAACTGGCGGAGGACACCCGCAAGCGTCTGGAAATAATGGTGCGTACGAATGACGGTTTTGAAATAGCCGAGGCGGATTTAAAGCTGCGTGGCCCTGGCGATTTGGAAGGGACGCAACAGAGCGGCATCGCTTTCGATTTGAAGATAGCGGATATAGCCCGCGACGGACAACTTTTGCAGTATGTACGTGGAGTTGCCGAAGCCATTGTGGATAAAGACCCGAATGGTGAGCTTCCCGAAAATGAAATATTGTGGCGGCAGTTGAAGGCTTTGAGGAAAACAAACATCAATTGGGCGGCCATTAGTTGAAAAACGGTTAAACATACGCTTTATTTGCGGTTTTATGTTGTTAAACATGTTTGCGGTGTAATGTTCTTATTATTAATGGTTTGAAGAATGCTATTCTCCTTTTTTGATCCACCTGCTTCAAAAAAATAGTTAATGAGAAAGACGCCTTTTCGGAGAGAAATGTTACCTTTGGAAGAATTTTTGAAAATAATCTGGATATTCGCATAAGAATTAGGTGTGGTTGATGCGCCGGATATGCTCTACGGATATCAAAATGAATGACGAAACGGAATGAATTTTAATTGGATTAGAACGGCTTTATTAGCGGCAGCGGCAATGGTCAGCCTGAACTCTTTCTCTCAGGATCTGATTGCCCGTCAAGCTCCTGTTGATAGAAAACTCAAAAGTGTGGATTCATTGGCTTTGCAGAAACAGATTCGTGCGGAACAGGCTTTGTATCCGGGACTGGATTTGTATCCAAGCTGGAACAATGAATTGGTGCAGGCTTATGGCAACGCTATTGTGCCGGAAAGTTATACATTTGATTTGAAAAGTTTCTGTATGCCTACTGAACATACCCGTATCACTGATGTATTCGGTTACCGTCCTCGCAGAAGAAGAGCGCACTATGGCCTGGATATCAAGGTGTATGTAGGCGATACCATTCGCGCAGCTTTTGACGGCAAGGTGCGTATCGTCAAGAATCAGGGGCGCCGCGGATATGGAAAATATGTCGTTATTCGCCATGATAACGGTTTGGAAACAGTGTACGGACACTTGTCGAAACAGTTGGTTGATATAAACCAGTTGGTAAAGGCAGGAGAGCCGATTGCACTTGGAGGTAACACCGGACGTTCTACCGGTTCGCACCTGCATTTTGAAACCCGTTTCTTGGGAATTCCTATCAATCCTGCATTAATGTTCGATTTTGAAAAGCAAGATATTGTTGCCGACTCTTATACTTTCCGTAAGACAAAAGGTACTTCCGGTACGGCTCGCAGCATGGCATCGGGTGAAGGCTTGTTCTATAAAGTGAAGAGAGGTGATACTTTGTCTAAGATTGCAGCCCGTCAGGGGACGAGCATTGACAAGCTTTGCAAGCTGAACCGCATCACCCGGAAGACTATTCTTCGTCCGGGACAGGTGTTGCGTTGTTCATAAAAAACGAAAATACTCTCTAAACGTAAACAATCTCTATAAGGAGGGCACTTTAATATAATTTAGAGTGCCCTCTTTTCTTTTTTCTTTAATTATTCCTAACTTTGCGGTCTATTTGTAAGGATATGAAAGATACCAAGCAACAATTTGAGCATGTCATTGCTATTTGTCGTGATTTGTTCTTTAAGAAACTTCATGATTACGGTCCGGCATGGCGTATTCTTCGTCCGGCTTCCGTAACCGATCAGATATTTATTAAAGCCAATCGTATTCGGAGTATTGAAACTAAAGGGGTGACTTTGGTGGACGAAGGTATTCGTTCGGAGTTCATAGCTATTGTCAATTACGGTATTATCGGTTTGATACAGTTGGAATTGGGCTATGCCGAGGCGGCGGATATCACGAATGAAGAGGCAATGGCCTTGTATGATAAGTATGCAAAAGAGTCGCTGGAACTGATGCTTGCCAAAAACCATGATTATGATGAGGCTTGGCGTAGCATGCGTATCAGTTCGTATACGGACTTGATACTGATGAAGATTTATCGTACGAAGCAAATTGAGAGTCTGTCCGGCCAGACGTTGGTTTCGGAAGGTGTTGATGCCAATTATATGGACATGATTAATTATTCGGTCTTTGGTTTGATTAAGTTGGAGTTTGGAGACTGAGAGAAAACATATCATAAAGCTTGTCTGGGTCAATGCCTGCCGTTTTTTATTGGCTGCGCTGTTTATTTTCTCCGGATTTGTGAAGGCTGTCGATCCGCTCGGCTCTTTTTATAAGATTCAGGATTATCTGACGGCATTCGGTATGATTTCATGGTTTCCTACATACCTGCCGTTGCTTTTCGCCATAATTTTATCATCGGCAGAGTTTTGTGTAGGCGTTTTCCTCTTTTTTGGCGTACGCCGGAAGGTTGCATCTACATTGGCACTCTTTCTTATGGGAGTAATGACTCCGTTGACTCTTTACCTTGCTTTGGCAAATCCCGTATCCGACTGCGGATGCTTTGGCGATGCCTGGGTATTGACGAACTGGCAGACATTCGGGAAAAACATCATATTGCTGATTGCGGCTGTAACCGTATTCAAAGAGCGGAAACTCATTATCCGTTTTATCACTTTGAAAATGGAGTGGATGGTGTCTTTATATACCATATTGTTTGTCTTTGCACTCTCTTTTTATTGCTTGGAGTATTTGCCGGTGCTGGATTTCAGACCCTATAAGATTGGCGTGAACATAAAAGCGGGTATGGAGATACCCGAAGGTGCGAAGCCGAGTGTTTTTGAAAGTCGTTTTGTCTTGGAAAAAGACGGCAGGCAGCAGGAATTCACATTGGATAATTATCCGGACAGCACGTGGACTTTTGTTGAAACGCGTACCGTATTGAAGGAAAAAGGCTATGAACCGCCCATTCACGACTTTTCCATGATAAGTTTGAGTACGGGAGAAGATATAACCGATAGTGTGTTGACGGATAAAGGATATACTTTCCTGTTGGTAGCTCATCGGACAGAGGAAGCGGATGACAGCAATATTGATTTGATCAATGAAATCTATGATTACAGCATAGAACATGGTTATGGCTTTTATGCACTGACCTCTTCGCCGGATGAAGAAATTGAAGCATGGCGTGACAGAACCGGTGCGGAATACCCATTCTGCCAGATGGATGATATTACGCTGAAGACGATTATACGTTCCAACCCCGGTTTGCTGCTGATAAAAGACGGCACAATTCTGAATAAATGGAGCGATAGCCAATTTCCCGATGAATATGTACTGAACGACAGTCTGGACAAGCTGGAATTGGGACAGCAAAAACAGGAAAACAATTTGCATACTATCGGTTACGTATTATTGTGGTTTATCGTACCTTTGATGCTGGTTCTCGGTGTAGATATTCTGGTAATCAAACGCAGGGAGAAAAAGAATAAGAGTGATTAATGATTTGTTGATAATGTGAGTTGCGCTATTATGCTGAGAGGCTGTGCAAATCACCAGTCATTAACCGCCAATAACTAAAAACATACATTAACCCTTTTAATAATTAAAACAAAATGAGAAAGAACATTGTTGCAGGAAACTGGAAAATGAACAAGACCCTTCAAGAGGGTATTGCTCTTGCAAAAGAACTGAATGAAGCGTTGGCTAACGAAAAGCCTAATTGTGATGTAGTTATCTGTACCCCGTTTATTCACCTTGCATCTGTTACTCCGCTGGTGGATGCCGCTAAGATTGGTGTAGGTGCAGAAAACTGTGCAGATAAGGAATCAGGTGCATATACCGGTGAGGTATCGGCAGCTATGGTTGCTTCAACCGGTGCCAAGTATGTAATCCTCGGCCACTCTGAACGTCGCGCTTATTACGGTGAAACAGTGGAAATCCTGGAAGAAAAGGTGAAACTGGCTTTGGCCAACGGACTGACTCCGATTTTCTGTATCGGTGAGGTTTTGGAAGAACGCGAAGCTAACAAGCAGAATGAAGTGGTTGCCGCCCAGTTGGCATCTGTATTCTCTTTGTCTGCTGAAGATTTTTCTAAGATTATCTTGGCATACGAACCGGTTTGGGCCATTGGCACCGGTAAGACTGCTACTCCGGCACAGGCACAGGAAATCCATGCATTCATCCGTTCTGCCGTTGAAGCAAAGTATGGTAAGGAAATCGCAGAAAACTGCTCTATCCTTTATGGTGGTAGCTGCAAGCCTTCCAATGCAAAGGAATTGTTTGCAAATCCTGATGTGGACGGTGGCCTGATTGGTGGTGCTGCTCTGAAAGTTGCCGACTTCAAGGGTATCATTGACGCGTTCAATTAATAAATAACAGAGAGTTGGAAGTTGTTGCATCCGATATGATGCAGCCCACTTCCAACTCTTGATGCTTAAACCTTGGTGTGGACCATTCGGTTTTCAGCTTCAAGGATTTAAAGTCTGTTTTTTAAAACTGTATAAAGACACCCTTTTATGAAGAAACTTGGTTTGCTTTTAATTGCATGTTTTTCTTTTACCCTTGTATCCGTAGCGCAGAATAACATCGTAAAGAGTCTGGAGCGTAATGTACCGGGACAAGGCAAGGTATCCATTCATCAGGATGCCCGCATTGAAGCGCTGATAGGTTCAGAGTATATTCCTACCGGTTCGGAAGACCAGAAGGTGATTAAGAGTTCGGGTTATCGCGTACAGGTGTATGCCGGTAATAATACCCGTCAGGCCAAGAACGAAGCCTATTCGGTAGCTTCCGATATAAAAGAGCGTTTTCCTGATCTTCCCGTTTATACATCTTTCAATCCGCCCCGCTGGTTGTGTCGTGCGGGTGACTTCCGAAGCATTGAGGAAGCGGATGCCATGATGCGCCAGCTGCGTGCAACCGGTGTCTTTAAGGAAGTGTCAATTGTGAAAGACCAGATCAACATTCCTCTATAATTCATAACTCATAAATCATAAATCTTCGCATGTTAGGAAAAGAAGAAATCGTATCTCCTTCATTGGACGAACTGAAAGAACATTATCACCGTATATTGACTTTGTTGGGTGAAGACCCCGAACGCGAGGGCTTGCTGAAAACCCCGGAACGAGTGGCAAAAGCTATGCTGACGCTGACTAAGGGCTATTCCATGGATCCGCACGAAGTGCTCCGTTCCGCAAAATTCAAGGAAGATTATAATCAGATGGTGATTGTGAAAGACATTGATTTCTTTTCTCTCTGCGAACACCACATGCTGCCATTCTATGGAAAAGCGCACGTGGCCTATATTCCCAATGGCTATATTACCGGCTTAAGCAAGATTGCCCGCGTGGTGGATATTTTCTCTCACCGCCTGCAAGTGCAGGAACGCATGACGCTGCAGATAAAAGAATGTATTCAGGAAACACTGAATCCTTTGGGCGTGATGGTGGTGGTAGAAGCCAAACACATGTGCATGCAAATGCGCGGTGTGGAAAAACAGAATTCAATAACTACTACGTCCGACTTTACGGGAGCTTTCAATCAGGCTAAAACGCGCGAGGAGTTCATGAACCTTATCCGTCATAATTCATAATTGTCAGGGGAGCACCACACGGTCTCCCAATCGTTTTGCCATAATTCTTTGCACTTCACGCATTTCGCTGTAACGCTTCATGATAGCATTGCATTTCTCTTCGTTGTTGGCTACGGCGGGGTCTTGCAAGGCGGACATCATGTGCTTCAGCTCTTCGCTGACGATGGCATATTTGAAATTAATCATTAATGCCGGGACCAGTTCATAAAGACGTTCCTCGTCCGTTACTATCTTTTGGCTTTTTGAATGGTACTTGCTCAGTTGATAGCGGTTGCTGATGAGTTCCACACTTAGTTTGCTGATAGCTGCCTCAGGATGTGCCAGAAAATAGCGTTCGGCAGTGAAGCCCTCGTCATGTATATGGACGGCGGCTTCCGTCAGTATCTGGCGGTGCAGCGGGTTATGGAATGACAGTTCGTCCTCTTTCAGGTCGTTGATGACGTATTCAATCACACTTATAGGGACTTCCTGTCCCTCGTCATTGGTGGCGTTACACATAATCTTTTCACCATAGCGCACAATCATCTGGAGAATCAACCGTTCGTATTTATAGAACTCTTGCCCTTCTTTTCCCTCTTGCGGGATGAAGGAAATATAATTGTCTTCCGGTGGAAAAGGTGCATTCGTGTCATATCCGGCGGCTTCTCCGGTGGGTAATGCAGTTCCGTTTGTTGTTGTCGGGGTAGCGGGATTCGAACCTTCAACTTTTGGCGCATTGGGTGCACCCTCTGCCGACCTTACCGCATTTCTGCGCTCACGTTCTGTTTGTTCGGCGCGTTTTTCGGCTTGCATCTCACGCCGCTTGGCAACTTCCGAAACCAGCAGTTTGTCTTCTACGCGCAGCAGTTGGGCGCATTCTTTGATGTAAACATCGCGTACAATCGCTTCGGGGATGACCGAGATGCTTTGTACAAGGTTGCCGATCAGTTCGGCGCGCTTGATGGGGTCTTTGCCGGCATCTTCCAGCAACAGGTTGGTTTTGAAACGGATAAAGTCGGTTTCATGTTCTTGTATGAACTGCTGGAACTCGGTAGAGTTGTGCTTGCGGGCAAAAGAGTCGGGGTCGTCACCGTCGGGCAGGAGACAGACTTTGATGTTCATGCCTTCTTCCAACAGCATGTCAATTCCTCGGATAGAAGCCTTGATACCGGCTGCATCACCGTCGTAGAGCACAGTCATATTATTGGTGAAGCGATGAATCAGACGGATTTGTCCCGGTGTCAGTGCGGTGCCCGAAGAAGCCACTACATTTTCTATGCCGGACTGGTGCATGGATATAACGTCCGTATAACCTTCCACTAAGAAGCAACGGTCTTGCTTTACAATGGCTTGTTTGGCAAAGTAGATGCCATACAGCTCATTGCTCTTATGGTAGATTTCCGATTCGGGTGAGTTGACGTACTTTACTTTCACCCCTTTGGTGGCGCTGGCAAGCACACGACCTCCGAATGCCACTACCTTGCCCGACAGCGTGTGCACAGGGAAGATGACACGTCCCCAAAAGCGGTCGCGCAGGCGATGATCGTCCGTCTCGTAGCAAAGTCCGGTCTTGATGAGGAATTCTTTCTTATATCCTTTTTTCAGCGCCTCTTGCGCCATGGCATCGTGGCTTTCGGTGCAATAGCCCAGTTGGAATTTCTCGATGATGTCGTCGCGAAAACCGCGGTTGCGGAAGTAGGCCATACCGATGCTACGGCCGTCTACGTGGTTGCGCAGGATATCCTGGAAATAATCGCGGGCAAACTGATTGACAATGAAGAGACTTTCGCGTTCGCCCTGAACCAGTTTTTCTTCGTTGGACAGTTCCCGTTCCTTGATTTCGATACCGTATTTTTTTGCAAGGTATTTCAAGGCTTCGGGATAGGACATCTGCTCGTGCTCCATGATGAAGTGTACGACATTGCCGCCTTTTCCGCAGGCGAAGCACTTGCACAATCCTTTGGCAGGCGATACGTAGAACGACGGTGTTTTGTCGTCATGGAACGGGCATAGACCTACATAGTTCACCCCGCGCTTTCGCAGGGTGACAAAGTCCGATACCACATCAACGATTTGTGCGGCATCAAGTATGCGGTCTATGGTGGCTTGGTCTATCATAATTCGAACACAAAGTTACCTATAAAAAATGAAGAACTAAAAAAAAATAGTTCTTCATTAAAGGGCTGTTTAAAATTAGCCCTGTATTGTCCTGAAGGAAAACCCCGGCAAGAGTGCTTATTTAATCTTTTCCCTGATTTTCGTCAGGTATTTCTTCATCCCTTCGGCATCCTTATTGGTGATAATCTCCAACAGCCGTTTCAGTTCCAGGCGGATATTCTCCACCTGTCCGGGGGTGCGGGGATTGAACAGGATTTCCTGAAGCAGGTAGTCGTCCTCGCTCAGCAGACCTTTGGCGATGGCCATGTGCTTTTTGAAGGTTGTTCCCGGAGCTTCCTGATGTTTCATGACTGCTGCAAACACAAAGGTCGAAACGAAAGGAATGGACAGGGAGTATGCCACCGTTTCATCGTGTTCGTCGAAGGTATACTCAAAGATATTGAGTTTCATGGTCTGGTATAGATCCTTAAAGAAGATTTTTCCCAGATGGTCTCCTTCGCTGATGATAATGGCATTTTCCGTATTCAGATTGCTCAGGCTGGCAAATGTGGGTCCGAACATGGGATGTGTCGAGACATAACGGAAACCGCTTTCTTCATAGAACTTCTTCAAGCCTGTCTTTACCGAAGCGATGTCGCTGATGATGCAGTCTTTGGGTAGCACAGGCAACACCTGGCGGAAGGCCTCAAGGGTGTATTTCACCGTAACGGCATTGATTACCAGCTCCGGTTCAAATTCCTTGATTTCCTCCAGCGTGGTGAAACGGTAGGTGTTGTAGACAAAACGCAACTGGTGCGGGTTGACGTCAAACACTGCCGTCTCGTGTTGAAAACTTAAAGTATCCGTAAAGAAAGAGCCCATTTTGCCGGCTCCGAGTATTAATATTCGCATAATTCAAAAATTAATCATCATTTGTTGATTATCTCCATTTGTTGTCTCACACTCTCTTCGTGTATTGCCTCGAAAACTTTCTTGATGAACTCCGGATCCATGCCGCAGAGTGCGCCTTGCGAACCGCGTTTTTCGAGGATTTCGTTGTAGCGTCCTGTTTGCAGAATCGTCATATCGTGTTCTTTCTTGTATGTGCCGATTTCGCGTGCCACACGCATCCTCTTGGCTAATTCCTGAATGAGGTTGTTGTCGCATTCGTCAATCTGCTTGCGCAATTCGCTGAGGTTTTCGGTGCTTTGCGTGTCCTTGCGTATCACGAGCAGGTTGAGGATGTAATCCAGCACATCCGGTGTGACTTGCTGGGCGGCATCGCTCCATGCGCAGTCCGGATTGCAGTGGCTCTCCACAATCAGCCCGTTGAATCCTAAGTCCATTGCCTGCTGGCAGAGGGGTGCAACCAGTTCGCGCTTTCCGCCGATGTGGCTTGGGTCGCAGATGATGGGCAGGTTGGGGATGCGGCGGCGCAATTCAATGGGGATGTGCCATTGGGGCAGGTTGCGGTAGAGCTTTTTGTCGTAGCTGCTGAAGCCGCGGTGAATGGCTCCCAGACGCTTCAGTCCGGCGTTGTTGATACGTTCCAAAGCGCCGATCCACAGCTCCAGGTCGGGATTTACAGGGTTCTTCACCAATACCGGAATGTCCACGCCTTTCAGGGCATCGGCTATTTCCTGTACGGCAAAGGGATTGGCGGTGGTGCGGGCACCCACCCAAAGTATGTCTATTCCGGCTTTCAGACATTCATATACGTGTTTGGCAGTGGCCACTTCGGTGGATACGTACATGCCTGTTTCCTTTTTCACTTCTTTGAGCCAGGACAAGCCTTCTACGCCGATGCCTTCGAAACCGCCCGGTTTGGTGCGGGGTTTCCAGATTCCTGCGCGGAATATCTTCATTCCTTTGGCAGACAATTGCTTGGCTGTGTCCATTACTTGTTCTTCTGTCTCGGCACTGCATGGGCCGGCAATGACTAAGGGACGTTTCTCCTCGATGCCCGGCAATAAAATAGATTCTAATTGAAGTTCCATATTCTTGATTTGTTTAATTATATTCTTTCTGTATAAATGTTTCTCGGTCTTTCTTCTTCCTGTGAAGAGTCCTTCCTGAGCCCGGTTGCGGAATTTACTAAAACGGGACGGACGTTTTAGTAAATCTTTGCCGGAGTTTTAGTAAATCTCCGGGTCTGTTTTAGTAAAACGGATACCGCCTTTATCCGGACAGAGACCTTCTGTAAAGATATTATTTCATCTCCTTGATGCGCTTCAACGCTTCTGCCAGTTTGCCGTCCTTGCAGCAAAGCGAGATGCGGATGTATCTCCTGCCGTTGCTGCCGAAGATGAATCCCGGAGTGATGAACACGCGGGCTTCATGCAATACGCGTTCGGTCAGTTCCTCTACATCGGCGCAGCTGTCGGGAATCTTTCCCCAAAGGAACATGCCCACTTGGTTTTCGTCGTAGGTGCATCCCAGCTCGTGCATAATCTCGCCTGCCAGCCGGCGGCGTCCGCGATAGTTCCTGTTGTTGCCTTCGTACCATTCTTCACCGGCTTCGAGGGCAGTGGCGGCGGCCAGTTGCATGGCGCGGAACATGCCGCTGTCTATGTTGCTCTTCACTTTCAGTATCCATTGGACGAAGTCGGCATTGGAGGCGAGCATGCCGATGCGCCAGCCCGGCATATTGTGGCTTTTGCTCATGGAGTTGAACTCGATGCAGCATTCCTTTGCGCCCGGCACACTGAGGATGCTGAGGGGGTGTTCGTTCAGGATGAAGCTGTACGGGTTGTCGTTGACGATGACAATGTCCTTGCGGCGTGCAAAGTCCACCAGTTTCCGGTAAAGTTCCGGCGTTGCGTTTGCTCCTGTGGGCATGTTGGGATAGTTGGTCCACATCAGTTTGACGCGGCTCATGTCCATCTTCTCCAGTTCGTCGAAGTCGGGCATCCAGCCGTTTTCTTCTTTCAGGTTGTAGTTGATGACTTCGGCTCCCAATATTTTGCTCAATGACGTATAGGTGGGATAGCCGGGGTTGGGAACCAGCACCTGCTCGCCGGGGTTGACGAAAGCCAGTGTGACGTGCAGGATACCTTCTTTGGAACCGATGAGCGGCTGTATCTCCGTATTGGGGTCCAGCTCCACACCGTACCATTTTCTGTACCAGCCGGCAAAGCTGCGGCGCAGTTCGGGAATGCCTACATAGGGCTGGTAGCCATGCCCGTCGGGGTTGCGTGCCGCATCGCAAAGTGTCTGTATCGTATTCTCCGAAGGCGGCATGTCGGGGCTGCCGATGCCCAGGCTGATGACATCCTTGCCTTCGGCGTTCATCCGGGCCACTTCTTTCAGTTTCTTGGAGAAGTAGTATTCGCTTACGCTTGCCAGCCGGTCGGCGGGCTTTATTTTAGATATTTGATTTTCCATCTTCATATTCTCCTAATATTTTAAGTTCTTTGGTCAGTGGGGTGATAGCCACGATGGACTGTTTATATTTCAGTACATTGTCGAAAACTACGTCTACGTAGAATTGGTATTCCCATTCGCGTCCGATGATGGGAAGTGATTGTATCTTTGTCAGGTTGATGCGGTAGAAAGACAGAATGGACAATACCTGCGAGAGGCTTCCTTCCGTATGCGGAAGTGTGAATACCATGCTTGCCTTGTTGACCTCTTTGTTGCGGTGGCGGTTCAGCTCGTCCACTTGCCAGGGATCGGCCACAACCAGAAAGCGGGTGAAGTTGTGCTTGTTTGTTTCGATGCCTTCCTGCAACACTTTCATGCCATAGCGTTCGGCGGCGGCTTTGGAGCAGATGGCGGCATGTCCTCTCAGGTTTTCTTTTTTGATGATCTCCGCACTGAGGGCGGTGTCTTCGCCTTCCACCACTTTGATGTGGGGATGCTGTCCGAGGAACTCGCGGCATTGCATCAGGGCGATGGGGTGGGAGTTCACTTCCGTAATGTCGTCCCAGTCTTCTTCGGGCAGGCAAACGAAGCTGTGAGAGATGCGCAACTTGTATTCGCCCACAATCTGTGCACCGCTTTGGCGGAGCAGTTCGTTGTTGTGCAGCAAACTGCCTGCAATCGTATTTTCGATTGCCAGCATACCTATGGTCTGGCTGTCTTTCTTGACAGCGGCAAACACATCTTCGAAGTTGGCGCAGCAGATCAGCTGTATTTCCTCTCCTTCGAAGTATTTGTGTGCGGCAATGTCGTGATACGAACCTAATGTTCCTTGAATGGCTACCTTTTTCATTCCTGACTATCTTTTTTCTTGGTTTATGCTATAAAAAAATCCCGCTTCCATACAATGGAGCGGGATTCTATATATTACTTAGTTCTCTATTCAGTCCTTAAGCATCACTGTCACTTGATACATACAAACTCCCGCTCTACTTTCTGGCTAAAGTAAAAGTAAAAAAAGAAGTAATATGCATAAGTAAATGATTTCATTCTTGCTTTTCGTTTTGAATTACGCGACAAAAGTAACACTTTTCTTTTATATGCAAATAAAAAACAATGTTTTTTTTGATATTTGCGTCAATTTATAGAAAACTTCCCTATAACCCTAATATATTTGTCGTATTATTGCCGGGTTGGTTGGCATATTGTCCGTTGAATTCTTGTATGTCTTTGGGATTCAGCTCCAGCCCGCGTTTCATGTCTGCCACAGAACCTTCTTTGTCACCGTTCAGCAGCTTGGCCCGGCCGCGTTCATGGTAGGCTTGGGCAAAGTTGGGGTTCAGTTCGATGGCTTCGTCAAACAGGGCGATGGCTTCGGTCAGCTTTTTCTGGCTGATGTACAGTTGCCCCAGATAGAGGAACGCCTGTTCGTTGAAGGGGTTCAGCTCTGTGATGTGGAGATAGTCGGCTTCTGCTTCGCCCTCGGCGCCGGTTGCTTCTTTTATTTTTCCGCGGAGCAGTATGGCGCTTTCGTCGTCCGGGTCTTGGGCGAGTATGGCGTCGATGTCTTCCATCGCCTCTTTGTATTGGTGCATCTTCGTCAGGGCTTCGGCACGCAGAAGACGGGCTTCGGTAAAGTCGTCTTTCAGCACGATGGCTTTTGTGAGATGGGCGATGCACATGATGCCGTCGTTCTGCCCGTTGCCGGCTTTGCCCAACAGATAGTGCGCCATGGCGTTGCCTTCTTCAATGGCAATGGCTTTTTGGGCGGCTTCTGCCATGGCGGCGTAGTCTTCTTGCATGTAGCAGACATTGGCAAGGGTCAGTAGGGTGGAGGTGTGTTCCGGTTCTATCCGGATCATGCGCTCCAGCAGTTGGTGCGCTTCGTCCAGCTCGTTGGACTGGATATACACCTGTGCGAGATACCCCATTGTCTCAAAGTCCTCTTGCAGCGCCAGGGCTTCGGTGAAGCACTTTATGGCATAGTCGGCGCGTCCCATGCGTTGGGCGCGCATACCGTCGTACTTGAATATCTCGAAGTTTTTCTGATTATTTTTTTGTTTTTCCTCTTCCGGGTTTGCCGGTTTGCCGGAGAAAAAAGATTTAAAGAATCCCATGGTTGTGATGTTGTTTTAGTTATGTTGTTTAATCGTTTGACAGAATTGATGTGTCGTCAATGCACCGTACAAAAATAATGATTTATTTTTTGATTTGCAGTATTCCGTCGACGACAATAATTTTCCCTTCATCCAAGAGCCGGTGTAATGCTTCGGTCAAAAGCTCTTTTTCTATCGGAAGCTGTTCGAGCAGTCCGGCGGGAGTTTGCGGGGCGCCGGACAGTATCTCATGGATCTTTTCATAAAGTTCTTCTCTGTCCGGTTGGCAGGTTGCCGTTTGTTTACGTAAACCGATGCAGGTGTCGCATTGCCCGCAGTTGTGTTCGTTTTTCTCTCCGAAGTAGTCCAGCAGCATGCGGCTGCGGCATAGGGTGTCGTTGGTCACATACTCCAGCATGGCGTTGATGCGTGTTTCATAACGGGCTTTCCGTTCTTCATAGATTTCCGGGGAGATGTGGATGAGTTGTGCTTCTATCCGTTCGCGCGTGTATATTATATAAGGTGTCTTTTTGCGGGGAATGTAGCTCACGATGCGCAGTTTGGCGAGGTGCACCAGCTGTTCGTAGATTTGCCGGCGGGTGAGCCCTGTGCGTATGGCAAGTGAATCTTCGTTGATGTAGGTGTAGTCTGTGAATACGCCTGTGTAGGAACGGAGTACGGTTTGGATGAGCTTGTCCATGTCATCACCCATTTCGCGCAGCCTGTAAAGTTCGTCCCGTTGTATGGTGAAGAGGAGGCGCGAGGTGTTGTCCTGTTCGCCGGTATATTCCAGGTATCCTGCTTGCGTCAGGATTTTCAGTGCGCTGTCCACCGGGACGGGAAAATACTTGAATTTGCGGCAGAAGTCTTCGATGTTGAATTCGCGTACGCAGTCCAAGCCGTCTCCCATTGCCATTTGGTAGTAGTATTGAAGGTGCTCGTACACGTCTTTGATATATTCTTTTTCAGGAAATGTATCCGGTATGCGCTTGTGCAGCGTGGTCTTGTCTGCCTTGGCATATAAAATGACGGCATAGGCTTTTTGTCCGTCGCGCCCTGCCCTCCCGGCTTCCTGAAAGTAGGCTTCTATGGAATCGGGCAAGTCCATGTGGATGACGATGCGCACGTCCGGCTTGTCTATTCCCATGCCGAAAGCATTGGTGGCCACCATGACGCGGCTCCCACCGGATTGCCAGCGGTGCTGGCGGATGTCTTTGGTGGCATCGTCCAGTCCGGCATGGTAGAAGTCGGCTGTTATGTCTTCGTTGTTCAGCAGTTCGGTGATTTCTTTGGTACGTCGTCGGTTGCGCACGTACACGATGGCGCTGCCGGGCATGCTGCGCAGGATGTGTAGCAGTTCGCCGGTCTTGTTGTCGGTCTTGCGGACAATGTAGGCAAGGTTGCTCCGTTCAAAGCTCATGCGGAAAACGTTCTCCCGGCGGAAATGCAGGCGGGCCTGGATGTCTTTCACTACTTCCGGGGTGGCGGTGGCGGTCAGGGCCAGAACGGGGACGTCCGGCAGCAATTCACGTATTTCTGCGATTTTCAGGTAGGCGGGACGGAAGTCATATCCCCATTGTGAGATGCAGTGGCTTTCGTCTACCGTAATCATGCTGACCTTCATCTTCCGGAGTTTGGTGCGGAAGATCTCCGTATCCAACCGTTCGGGGGAGATGTAGAGGAATTTGTAGTTGCCGAAGATGCAGTTCTCCAGGGTGGTGATGATGTCTTGCCGGCTCATGCCGGAATAGATGGAGAGTGCTTTGATTCCCCGCTTTCTCAGATTCTGGACCTGGTCTTTCATTAGGGCTATCAGGGGGGTGATGACGAGGCACAGACCGTCTTTGGCAAGTGCCGGAACTTGAAAGGTTATGGACTTTCCGCCACCGGTAGGCATCAGTCCCAATGTGTCTTTGTTCTCGCTGATGCTGTTGATGATCTCCTCTTGGATGCCCCGGAAGCTGTCATATCCCCAGTACTGCTTCAAGAGTTGGGCGTTGAGTGTTGAAAGCTGGGAGTTGTCGGATTGAGCGGGCATGATTGTAAAGTTGAAAAATGAAGAGGATGTGCCGGTTCGGATTTCCGGCACATCCTTTCACGCTTAGTTAGGTTTTATATCTTCAATCTGCAACTGCACTTCTCCACGTTTGTGGGTGTTTTCTTCAATGGTATAGCAAATGTCGAACGAACGCTTGGTCTTGATGTAGCGGACGTGGGAGCTTTGCCCGAAGGCAATGCCGTTCATGACGTTGTTCGATTTGTTATCCACCAATTCCAGTTTGATGTGCTCCTGGTCGCGTCCCACCACTTTGCTGGTTCCGTAGTCGTAGACATTATGGGTGCAGAACACAGGTTTGGTATTGTCGGGGCCAAACGGGTTGAACTTCTTCAGGTCGTTACAGAATTTCGGGGTGATGTCCCGGAAATCAATCTCGGCATTGATGTCGATTACGGCGCTGGTCTGCTCCGGCAGGATGTGCCGGGACACGAACTCTTCAAAACGTTGGGTGAAAGCAGGAACGTTTTCCACTTTCATGGACAATCCGGCTGCATAGGTGTGACCGCCGAAGTTTTCCAGTAAATCCCGGCAGTATTCAATGGCTTTGTACACATCGAACCCGGAGACGGAGCGTGCCGAACCGGTTGCCATGTCGTCGGTGCGCGTCAGCACTACGGCGGGTCGGTAATATACCTCCGTAAGACGGGAAGCGACGATACCGATGACTCCTTTGTGCCAGTCTTCGTTGTACAGGACGATGGAACGGCGGTCGGCAAGCCCTTCCAGTCCGGCAACAATCTGGTTGGCCTCTTCGGTCATGGTTTTGTCGAGATCTTTGCGGGTTTCGTTATACTGGTTGATTTGTCCTGCCTTTTCCAAAGCAAGCGAGAAGTCTTTCTCCGTCAGCAGGTCTACTGCTTCCTTGCCGTTTTGGATGCGTCCCGAAGCGTTGATTCGCGGACCTATCTTGAATACGATGTCGCTGACGGTAATCTCTTTTTCCGCCAGCCCGCATACGTCGATAATGGCTTTCAACCCCACGCTCGGATTGCTGTTGAGTTGCTTCAAGCCATGATAGGCAAGGATGCGGTTCTCTCCCATAATCGGTACAATGTCCGAGGCTATGCTGACTGCAACCAGGTCTAATAAAGGTATCAGATGATGAAACTCGATGCCGTTGCTGATGGCGAATGCCTGCATGAATTTAAAACCTACTCCGCAACCTGAGAGGTGCTCGTAGGGATAGGTATTGTCTTCGCGCTTGGCGTTCAGTATGGCTACGGCGGGAGGGAGAACTTCATCGGGCACGTGGTGGTCGCAGATGATGAAATCAATGCCTTTTTCTTTGGCGTATGCTATTTCGTCTACGGCTTTGATGCCGCAGTCCAGCACTATAATCAGGCCTACACCGGTTTCGTAAGCATAGTCCACGCCTTTGGTCGAAACTCCATACCCCTCATTGTAGCGGTCGGGTATGTAATAGTCTATGTTCGAATAGAACTGTTGAATGAACTTGTAGACCAGCGCTACGGCAGTCGTTCCGTCCACATCGTAATCTCCATAAACCAGAATACGCTCTTTCTTTCCCATTGCCTTGTTCAGGCGTTCTACGGCCACGTCCATATCCTTCATGAGGAACGGGTCGTACAAATCCGGTAGTTGCGGGCGGAAAAACTTCTTGGCAGCAGCAGCTGTCGTTATTCCCCGTTCCACCAGCAATTCCCCAAGTATCGGGCTAATCCCTAATTCTTGGGCCAGTCGTTGGCTTGCTTCTGTCTGTTCGGATGTAATGGGTAAATAATTCCATTTGTGAGTCATTTTATATATTATTTTTTCTTTTTCTATCGCAAAATGCCGGAGAATGAAAGGGGATTTTCGCTATCCGCTTGCTATATGCTATTTCTCCAACAAGCTGTAAAGGTATGAAAAACTCTTGAAATCGGCGTGAATTATATAGAAAATATTCTTAACGATGTGTATTCTCTCCCAAAAACCTTTTATTTTTGTATTGTCTAAGAGCCTGTCTGAACTTTTCTCCAAACTTGCTTTCAAGATAATGCCGGATGAAATCCCAACAGGTTCTGAAGTAAATAAATATGCCTATGCTCACTTTTATCTCTTGTGCCAAAACCATGGCATCGCGTTGCTCTTTGGATGTACCCGAAATGACGGTTCCGCATTTTGAGGCGGAAGCTGTGCGGAATGTGTTGGAAATGTCGCAGATGCCTGTTGCGGAACTGGAAAAACTCTTGAGGGTGAACGCAAAGATTGCAGCGGAAAACAGACTGCGTTTTCATGACTTCTGCTCGGAAGACAATCGTCCCATGCCGGCAATCGGCGCGTATACGGGGGCTGTCTTCAAACGTATTCTGCCGAAAGATTTTACTGCCGATGATTTTCGTTATGCGCAGGAACATCTCCGTATAACTTCTTTTCTTTATGGTTTGCTTCGTCCGTTGGACGGTATCAAGCCTTATCGCCTGGAGGGTGATGTGTGTCTGCCCGAAAAAGGGGGAGTGTCCATGTTCGATTATTGGAAACCGCTGTTGACAGACTGTTTCATTGCGGAAATCAAGCGTCAGGGAGGTGTGCTGGTGAATCTGGCAAGTGGCGAGATGAAAGATTTGTTTGATTGGAAACGGGTGGAAAAGGAAGTGCGGGTTGTCACTCCTGAGTTCCGGATTTGGAAAGATGGCGGGCTGAAGACCGTTGTCATTTATGCAAAGATGTGCCGGGGAGAAATGGTGCGCTATATAATTAAAGAGCGTGTGGATTCTCCCGAAGGTTTGAGGGGCTTTTCATGGGAAGGCTTTGCTTTCGATGAAAAACGCAGTACGGACGATCATTTGCTGTTTACGCCGGGATAAGATTCCGCTGTTATGATTTTTTGCGCAAATCTCGCCCTTCGTATTTGCAGATAGCCTCAATCCATTCTTCCGTCAGCGGTTTGGACTCGTGTTTGCTAAGGTCGTAAGTCACCATGACGGAGGTACAGGTGCATTTCACTTCCTGTGTCTCTGTATCGATAACGCGTTGCGCAAGATTGAAACTCTTTGTGCCGATCTTAGTCACAGCAGTCTGTACGGCAATGTGGTCGGAACCGTAAATCTGTGCAAGAAAATCAGCTTCTATATGGACTACGACAATTCCGTCTTTCTGCCAATCGACGTGTGGGCATACGGAAGCAAAATATTCTGTCTTGCCTAAATCGTAGAAAGAGAAGTAAACGGTATTGTTGACATGACCGAATTTGTCGACGTCGTTAAAGCGTAGTTGTATGGGTAATGTGTGGTTAAATTTAATCTCTTCTTCCATTGTTTTCTCTTAAACCTTGTTTGTCATACCTGTTGTGCAAAAGGCAAAGTTTGCCGTTTGCGAAAATAGAAATAATCAATGTCTTAAAAAGACGGCAAAAGCATATTGCTAATTTTGAGCAAAGATAGAGCTTTTTTGTGAGTAATTATATCTGTGGGAACCAAAAAATATTAGCTGCTTGGGCTTTTGTCATTTGTGCGTGCGGATAAAGGTTTGTCTATACCGCTCTCCCTTCTATGAAATGAGAAAGAAGCGTTTATTTGCCGGTTTTTAAGTATATTTAGTGAATGATGTAACAACGGGAAATAAATGTGTAACATGATCCTTAAACCGATAAGGGGTAATGCCGTACATTTGCGACATAATATTTACATACTTATTAATTATCATGAAAAACAAATCGGTAATATTGCTTTTATTTTTGGCTATATGCGGACTTACGGAGGCAAAAGCAGTAGCTAATGACGAGGGGGCAAACACCTCTAATTTCATTTACCGGGGAACGGGCAATCCGTATCTGCCGTTGTGGGAACATCTGCCTGATGGCGAGCCGCGCGTTTTTGAAGATCCCGATAATCCGGGAAAATACCGCGCTTATATCATCGGTTCGCATGATGTCCGCTTTAAGAGCTATTGCGGGGCTGATATAAGAATGTGGTCGGCACCTGTGGAGGACTTGTCCGCTTGGCGTGACGAAGGACCGATTTTTACGTATCAGATAGGCGGGAAGTGGGATGTAATGTATGCACCCGATCTTGTTGAGGTGAGAAGAAAAGACGGTAAGAAGGAATATTATCTGTATCCTCATAGCCGCGGCAGACACCGGGAAGCGATGGTCGCTAAGGGAGAGCGTCCCGACGGACCTTTCACTCCTATCAACCTGACAGCCGACGGAACGAAGACTTTGCCCGGAAGTATCATGGGTTTTGACCCTTCTGTTTACATTGAATATGTTACGGATCCGGATGATCCTGACTATGAAATCGGTTTTAGGGCATACGGCTACTGGGGATTCCAACGTTCGTTGGCAGCGCAGTTGGACCAAAAGACAATGTATTCCGTACGTCCCGGCACTGATGTCATTCCATATTTTATGCCGGCAGGCCGCAGAAACGGAATGGTGCGCGATTCGATTTCATATCCGCACATTTATCCGGGGGAAGATCTTGGAGCATTTAACTTCTTTGAGGCTTCTTCCATCCGTAAGATCGGGAATAAGTATGTCACGATTTACAGCGGATATTCCGGACGCGAATATGGACTGGGCATGACCAACTCCACTTTGCGCTATGCCTATGGCGATTCACCGTTGGGCCCCTGGAAAAGCGGGGGAGTATTGGTGGATTCACGCGCACCGGTGCTGAATCAGGACGGCACCCATTTGGAAACAAGCAATGCCGCTCATAATACCCATGGCAGTATAGAGCAGATCAACGGACAGTGGTATGTGTTTTATCACCGCCCACCCCGGGGATTCGGAAATGCACGCCAGGCAATGGTGGCTCCGATCCATGTGGAATGGGATGAAAAGGCTGTGTCGGAAGGAGGAAAAGTCTCTATCAAGGGGTATGACCCGTATGCAAAAGATGGCATTTGGACAGCTAAGGATGCGCAGGGAAACGAATATAAGGGTGCAGAAGTCACTTCGGAAGGATTCCATATTTTCGGCCTTGATCCTTATCAATATTATTCGGCAGGATTTGCATGTTATCTTTCCGATGTAGCTCTTCAGCAAGATGCATGGGATATTTGGAATAACCATGCATCCATCACAAATGTAAAGAATGGTAATATAATAGGATACAAATATTTCGGGTTCGGCGGCTTGGATAAAGATAAGTTGGGCTTGAAAGCGTTTAAGGGGACTCAAAAAGGGAATAAGACCGCATTTAATCTTTTCCTCACACCGAAAACATCAAAAGCGTTCAAGGTTAACGTATGGTTGGATGGCCCATGGAGCAATGCGGTTTGGAAAGGAACAAAAATAGGTGAGATAAGCGTTCCGGGTAATTCGGCACAGGAGATAACCCGGTTTACGGTTGATGTATCTAAGTTCGTCGACCACCTGGATAAGAAACATGCCATTTTCCTTGTTGCCGAAGGCGAAGGGGGAGAAGAACTTTTTGATCTGATCGGTTTAGGGTTTAGCTCAAAAAAGAAAGATATAGCCCGTCCGGTTGTTCCCGAAGTGAACATAGCTGTTAATGGGAAACAGATTGAGTTGCCGGCAACTCCCGTACGTTCTACTGAAAGCAACGGTATTTTGGGATATGACCTGTACGAAACGGCTTATGAACTTCCGTCAAATGCAGCCGGTTTGCCGAAAGTGTCGGCTACGGCAACGGATAAGAGTGTGAAAACAACGATTACACAGGCCGATTCGAACTCAAAGACAGCTGTTGTGAAATTTGATTATAAGGGTTTGGTGAAAACCTATAAGATTAAATTTAACGTCTCCATGCCGTAAAGCTCGTTGAGTCACAGCATGAATGGTTAGTTTCATGGAAAGCGGCCTGCTCCGTTGGGAGGGGCCGTTTGTTTGTTGGTTTTGTCTCCTTTCTAAATTAAATAGGTGTTTGATAGGTAATAGCAAAATAAAAAATACTACTTTTGCGTATTAATCACTGTATTTATATATCAAGAAATGATAGAAGACATTAAAAAAGCCTGCCAAGTGATGCGGGAGGGCGGGGTGATTTTATATCCCACCGATACCATTTGGGGAATCGGTTGTGACGCTACCAATGAAGATGCGGTGCGTCGTGTATATGAAATAAAGCAACGTCAGGACAGCAAGGCGATGCTTGTGTTGGTGGATTCTTCCGTAAAAGTGGATTTCTACGTTCAGGATGTGCCGGAAGTGGCGTGGGACTTGATAGACTTGGCAGACAAACCGTTGACTATTATTTATTCGGGTGCACGTAATCTGGCGGCAAACTTGCTGGCGGAAGACGGCAGTGTGGGCATCAGGGTGACAAACGAAGATTTCTCGAAACGCCTTTGTCAACAGTTCCGCAAAGCTGTTGTTTCCACCTCAGCTAATATAAGCGGGCAGCCCTCTCCGAGAAATTTCAGTGAGATAAGTGAGGAAGTCAAGTCGGCGGTAGATTATATTGTGGGCTATCGTCAGGAAGAGATGAGTAATCCGAAGCCCTCCAGCATAATAAAGTTGGATAAGGGTGGTGTGATTAAAATAATCCGCGAATAAAGAAGATGGTTGGAGAAGAAAGAGGGTGGTTGCAGCGCTTTATCATTTGGCGTGAGAGGAATATTAAGGAGAAACGGTTTATCCTGCTCCTTAGTTTCTTGGTTGGCATCTTTACGGCATTTGCTGCATTGATATTGAAAGTGTTGATACACTGGATACAGAATTTTCTTACGGAGAACTTTGATACGACGGAAGCTAATTACCAGTATCTGATATATCCGGTGGTAGGAATCTTTTTGGCAGGGCTGTTTGTGCGCTATGTCGTAAAAGATGATATCAGTCATGGGGTCACCAAAATACTGTATGCCATATCCCGTAGGCAAGGGCGCATCAAGCGGCATAATACGTGGTCGTCCATTATAGCCAGTTCCATAACAATCGGGTTCGGTGGTTCGGTCGGGGCAGAGGCACCGATTGTGCTCACCGGTTCGGCTATCGGTTCCAATCTGGGAAGTTTGTTCAGGATGGAGCATCGCACGCTTATGTTGTTGGTGGGGTGTGGCGCTGCCGGCGCTGTGGCGGGCATCTTTAAAGCTCCGATTGCGGGACTTGTGTTTACGCTGGAAGTGCTGATGATCGATTTGACCATGTCTTCACTGCTTCCGCTGCTGATTTCGGCGGTGACGGCGGCAACTGTCTCATATATCGTGACAGGTACGGAAGCTATGTTTAAGTTTCATCTTGATCAGGCTTTTGAATTGGAGCGTATTCCGTATGTGATTATGCTGGGAATTTTCTGTGGACTGGTTTCCCTCTACTTTACTCGTGCCATGAATTCGGTGGAAGGGTTGTTCGGCAAATTGAAACTCCCTTATAAGAAACTGCTGGTAGGCGGTTCCATGTTGAGTATCCTGATATTCCTTTTCCCACCGCTTTATGGTGAAGGCTATGACACGATAGAACTGCTGTTGAACGGTACCAGCAATGTGGAGTGGGATACAGTGATGAACAACTCCTTCTTCTACGGACATAGCCAATTGCTGTTGTTGTATCTGATACTGATAATCTTGTTTAAGGTATTCGCATCGAGTGCGACAAATGGCGGTGGCGGTTGCGGCGGTATTTTTGCGCCTTCTCTGTACTTGGGATGTATTGCCGGATTCGTATTCTCCCACTTTAGCAATGATTTTGAGATGACCGCTTTCTTGCCCGAAAAGAATTTCGCACTGTTGGGCATGGCAGGGGTGATGAGTGGTGTCATGCATGCACCGTTGACGGGAGTATTTCTGATTGCCGAGCTGACGGGAGGATACGATTTGTTCCTTCCGTTGATGATTGTTGCGGTCAGTTCCTATCTGACGATTATTGTTTTCGAACCACATAGCATCTACTCTATGCGTCTGGCAAAGAAAGGAGAGTTGCTGACGCACCATAAGGATAAGGCGGTGTTGACACTGATGAAAATGGAAAACGTGGTGGAGAAAGACTTTGTGGCGGTACATCCGGAAATGGATCTTGCCGAATTGGTGAAAGCGATCTCCGCTTCGCACCGTAATATTTTTCCGGTGACGGATAAGGAAGATAAGCTGATAGGTATCGTCTTGCTGGACGATATACGAAATATCATGTTCCGGCAGGAATTGTATCATCGCTTTACGGTAGGTAAGCTGATGACTTCTGTTCCGGCACGTCTTTATGATACGGACAGCATGGAGCAGGTGATGCGTACTTTCGATGATACGAAAGTGTGGAACTTGCCGGTAGTGGATACGGAAGGCAAATATCTCGGATTCGTTTCCAAGTCAAAGATATTCAATTCGTACCGTCAGGTACTGGTGCATTTTTCAGAAGATTAATAAAGAGATGGTTATGAGAAAAGAAGATTTGCGGATTGTATATATGGGTACTCCTGAGTTTGCGGTGGAACCTTTGCGTTGTCTCGTAGAAGGAGGATATAATATAGCAGGAGTGATTACCATGCCCGACAAACCGGCAGGACGTGGGCATAAGGTACAATTTTCCCCGGTGAAACAATATGCACTGGAGCATGGCCTGCCGCTTCTCCAGCCGGAGAAACTGAAGGATGAAACCTTTGTTGAGGCTTTGCGTGCCTTGAATGCGGATTTGCAGATTGTGGTCGCTTTCAGGATGTTGCCGGAGGTGGTATGGAATATGCCGCGGCTGGGGACTTTCAATTTGCATGCTTCGTTGTTGCCGCAGTACCGGGGGGCTGCACCTATCAATTGGGCGGTGATCAATGGTGATACGGAAACGGGTATCACTACTTTTTTCTTGAAGCATGAAATAGATACGGGCGAGGTCATTCAGCAGGTGCGCGTGCCGATTGCCGATACGGACAATGTGGGTATTGTGCATGATAAGTTGATGATGCTTGGCGGTCGTTTGGTTGTGGAGACGGTGGATGCCATTATTGCCGGTAAGGTGAAACCTGTTCCGCAGGAGGAAATGGCGGTAGTGGGCGAGTTGCGTCCGGCTCCCAAAATATTCAAGGACACTTGCCGTATTGATTGGAACATGCCTGTCAAACGGATTTATGATTTTATCCGCGGTTTGTCTCCTTACCCGGCTGCATGGACGGAACTGGTGCAACCGGACGGAACGGTGGTGGTACTGAAAATCTTTGAGACGGAGAAAATGGAACAGCCGCACCGGTTTTCTCCGGGAACTTTGCAGACCGACGGTAAGACATACATTCGCATATCCGGTACGGACGGCTGGATTAGTGTGCGTGCATTGCAGCTTCCCGGCAAGAAACGGCTGAAAACCGACGAACTGTTGCGTGGCTTTAAATTGACCGAAGATTACAAGGTGCGTTAATTACTTATCTGAAATCTTTTCGCTATATTTGTTTGTTGTAATTCATGTAACCTGATAGAGTATAACTGTTATGAAACCTATAATATCGCCTTCCATACTGTCTGCCAACTTTGCATATTTGGCAAATGATATTGAAATGATTAACGGTAGTGAAGCCGGCTGGGTGCACATCGACATTATGGACGGTGTGTTTGTGCCCAACATATCTTTCGGCTTCCCTGTGCTGAAATATGTGGCAAAGCTGGCGGAAAAGCCGTTGGATGTACATCTGATGATAGTACAGCCGGAGAAGTTCATTCCTGAAGTAAAGGCTTTGGGTGCGCGTATAATGAATGTACACTATGAGGCCTGCCCGCATCTTCACCGGGTGGTGCAGCAGATTCGTGAAGCGGGAATGTTGCCTGCGGTTACTATCAACCCGGCTACTCCGGTGGCTATGTTAAGAGATATCATAAATGATGTCTATATGGTGTTGGTGATGAGTGTGAATCCGGGATTTGGCGGTCAGAAGTTTATCGAGCATACCATTGATAAGGTACGTGAATTGCGTGAATTGATAACGGTGACCGGTTCGGAAGCTCTGATAGAGGTTGACGGAGGTGTAAACTTGGAGACCGGCGCCCGTCTGGTAGCGGCCGGAGCTGATGTTTTGGTGGCCGGTAATGCAATTTTCTCTGCTCCCGACCCGGTAGAAGCGATCCATGCTTTGAGAAATCTGTAATATTTATTGATAACAGACAGCTTACAGCGGCATCCTTTCCTGCGACTCCTGATGCCGTTGGCGGGTGGAATAGTATATGGGGACAAATATCCTTATATATTACCTGTCGGCTTGTGGGTGGCAGGAGCTTTATTGTTGATAGGGGCGTATATCCTTAGCCGGAGGTATTATGTCCTTTGCCGGTTTTATGGAGTTGTCGTGTTCTTTTCTCTTTTTGTCTTGGGAGGGGCTTTAGTCAGTTTGCAGTTAAAACAGGCTGAATACCAGTTTCCGGATACGGAAACCCTTTCCGTCTATCAGGTTTCTCTTGCTGCGAAGCCTGAAATCAAGGCAAACAGCATTTTGTTTCGTGCAGTCTTGAAAGGAGAAGTGCGGGACGATACACTTTTGCACACTTCTTCTGAAAAGGTCTTCTTATTCTATTTTCCTAAAGATTCGGCGGCGGATTCCCTGAAGAGAGGGGACGAGCTGCTGGTACGTACTCGTTTGTCTGCACCGGTAAGCAATGGAAATCCGGATGAGTTTGATTATGCCCGCTATTTGCTTCGGAAGGGAGTGTGCGGAGCTGCTTATGTGCATGCCGGGCGATGGCGGGTGATTGGTTGTGACAGCTCTTCTACTTTTCGTCAACAGGCTTTGGACTGTCGGGACAGGGTAGCCGGTTTATATCGGGATATGGGTTTGCAAGGAGATGAACTGGCCGTACTTTCTGCACTGACAGTGGGCGATAAGGAGGAATTGAGTGAGCATATAATTGAAACCTACTCGGTTGCCGGAGCCAGTCATGTACTGGCGCTTTCCGGACTGCATATTGGCTTCATTTCCGCCTTGCTGCTGTTTTTCCTTTCTCCATTGTGGAACAGATGGCGGGGCTTGAAACCGCTTCTGCTGTTAATGGTAATCGTATTCTTATGGGGATTTGCCTTTCTTACGGGGTTGTCTCCTTCTGTGATACGTGCCGTTATCATGTGTTCGTTCTGGTTGCTCTCCACTCTTTTTTCAGCTTGCGGCAAGATGGCTTTGAACACATTGGGGGCTACGGCTTTTCTGATGTTGTTGTTCAAGCCCGTATGGTTGTTTGATGTAGGTTTTCAACTGTCTTTTTCGGCTGTTGCGGCAATCTTGCTTCTGCAACCCGGACTGTACGGATTGGTGTCGGTCAAGAATACGGTTCTACGGAAAATATGGGGGCTGGCAACTGTTTCTGTCGCAGCTCAGGTAGGGACGGCGCCTTTGGTTATGTTCTATTTCTCTCGATTCTCTACTCATTTTCTTTTGACTAACCTTTGGGTGATCCCGTTGGTGTCATTGATTGTATATGCAGCTGTCGTACTGCTTGTACTGACTCCTTTTCCCGGTTTGCAACAAGTTGTTGCGGATATGGTGGAAGGATTGGTTCGGGTGCAGAATCTGTCGCTCCGTTGGATCGAGCAACTCCCTTGGGCTTCTATTGATCATGTTTGGGTTGATATGTGGGACGTCGTTCTGTTTTATTTTTGCCTGTTGCTGGTCTGCCGCGTTTGGGCAAGGCGTACGGCGCTGAATGTTTACATTGCTTTGTCAGGCTTGCTGCTTGGCGCTGCTTATCATTCGTATTCATCCGTAGCGGATGCTCCCCGACGCAGTATTGTTTTTTATAATGTCCGCGGATGTCCTTCCGTACATTGCCTGGCGGATAATTCCCGTTCATGGCTGGTCTGCGCCGACAGCTTGTCCGATACGTCCTATTTGCAGCGTGCGCTTTCTCCCTATTGGAATCGCCTGCATCTGGAGTGCCCTGCCGTTATTGCAGGGGATTATTCGGCTCCGGATATTTCCGTTCGTAACCGGATAGTCTTTTATGCCGGAAAACGCATCTGTTTGCTGTGCGATGACCGTTGGCGCAATAAAGTGTCGGGTGCAACAGTCACCATTGACTATCTGCATGTGTCCCAAGGATATAAAGGAAGCATAAGAGAGTTTGCTTCTTTATTTGACGTGGGTACGGTAGTGGCCGATTCATCTCTTTCCGGTTATTATCGGAACAGGCTGATTGATGATTGCATCAGTTTGGGAATTCCTTATCTTCTTCTTTCGGAAAAAGGTTCTGTCCGTATATTATTATAAATCATAAACTTTTTCGTACTTTTGCCTTTCCAATTGTTATGGATAATCGGAACTTTTCCGTTTGTTCTGAACGTAAAATCGTAAAGTAACAGATAAACTATATGTTGACAAAAGTAATAGAGCAATCTAAGATAGACCACTTTGCCAAGTGGATGGAGCGTGCGGATAAAATTGTAATTGTTGCTCATGTGGGCCCCGATGGAGATGCAATCGGTTCCTCTTTGGGATTATGGCATTTCCTCAATACGCAGGACAAGGATGTGAACATCATTGTCCCCAATGCTTTCCCTGATTTTTTGCGTTGGATGCCCGGTAGTAAAGACATACTTTTGTATGATCGTTATAAAGAGTTTGCCGATAAGTTGATAGCGGAAGCGGACGTGATATGTTGTCTGGATTTCAATGCTATCAGCCGTATTGATGCTATGGCTGAGGCCGTATTGGCGTCTCCGGCGCGCAAGATTCTGATCGATCATCATTTGAACCCGGAAGACTTCTGCAGAATTATCATTTCCCATCCCGAAATATCTTCCACTTCGGAGCTTGTTTTCCGTTTGATTTGCCGTATGGGATATTTCGATGATATCACGAAGTCGGGGGCGGAGTGTATCTATACCGGTATGATGACCGATACGGGTGGTTTCACTTACAACTCCAATAATCGTGAAATATACTTTATAATCAGTGAGTTGTTGTCAAAAGGCATTGATAAGGATGATATTTACCGGAAGGTATATAATACTTATTCCGAGAGCCGCTTGCGTCTCATGGGACATGTGTTGTCGCAGATGAAGGTGTATCCGGACCATCGTGCAGCTCTGATTACGCTGACAAAGAAAGAACAGAGTCATTTCAATTATATTCGCGGAGACAGTGAGGGGTTTGTGAACATTCCATTGAGCATCAAGAACGTCGTTTTCTCTTGTTTCTTGCGTGAAGATACGGAGAAACCTATGATAAAGGTATCCTTGCGTTCGGTTGGAAGTTTCCCTTGCAACCGGTTGGCAGCTGAATTTTTTAACGGCGGTGGACACTTGAACGCTTCCGGCGGGGAATTTTATGGAACGCTGGAGGAGGCTAAAAAAGTATTGGAACTTGCCTTGGAGAAGTTCAAACCGCTGCTTAACGCCAAAGGCTGAAAGCGACAGTTGAAACGGAGATATCCTTAAGTGAAAAGATTGAAATCCCTTGATTTAACTTTCCGTTTGCATACGGAAAAGTAAATCAAGGGATTTTATTTGAACAGATTATAATTGAACCAATATCCGGAACACCTTTCCGGGGGCTGCTGCCCATTCTTTCATTGCATTCAATGCGTTTTCGGGAGATACGATTTTGGAAATCAGTTCCTCTATCGGACAGTTGCCCGATTTCATATAGTTGATTACTGCGCGGAAGTCTGCCGGCAATGCATTGCGCGAACCGCGAATATCAATCTCCTTTTGGACGAAGTACTTGGTTTGGAAAGCAACTTCGCTTTTGGCATAACCGATGCAGACTACCCTTCCTGTGAAAGCGACTTCATCCACTGCCATTACGTATGTCACAGGGCTTCCGACAGCTTCTATGACTACGTCAGCGCCAAAACCTTCTGTTATGTCCAGCATGCGTTCGTGCACATTCTCTGTTTTGGAGTTGATGACATAAGAAGCGCCCACCCTTTTGGCGAGTTCGAGTTTTTCATTGTCCAAGTCCACTGCGATGACTTTTGCTCCCCTCAGAGCTGCGCGAACAATGGCGCCGATGCCGATCATGCCGCAGCCGATAACCATGACATACTCATTGTCTGTGATTTGTCCTCTGGATACGGCATGGAAGCCTACGCTCATCGGCTCTATCAATGCACAATCGCGAGGAGTGATATCACCTGCCGGGATAATTTTGCTCCAAGGCAATACTGCGTATTCGCACATTACTCCGTTGCGCTGTACTCCCAGTGTTTCGTTATGCTCGCAGGCATTGACGCGTCCCGAACGGCAGGAAGCACATTTTCCGCAGTTGGTGTAGGGATTCAGGGTCACATTCATGCCTTTCTTTAATTCCGCGGGAACGCCCGGTCCCACCTCTTCGATGATAGCGCCTACTTCGTGTCCCGGAATGACGGGGAGCTTTACCATAGGGTTGCGTCCGGCAAATGTATTCAGGTCCGAGCCGCAAAAGCCCACATATTTTATTTTTACTAATACTTCTCCGGCACTTACCGCCGGTTTTTCTACCTCAACCACCCTCATCTCAGAAGGGGCTGTAATTTGAACTGCTTTCATTTTATTATATAGTAATAATTAGACACTGTAATTAAGTAATAATCAGACACTGCTTAACTTTTCAGTCAACAACCTTGTATTTCTTCCATCCGTAGTATGCGCAGAATACGAAGCACAGCATAGGGATGACATATGCCAGGTGATAGACCTCTTCATTTACGTGCATGAAGTAGGCGGTCAGCTGGGGCAGGCATGCGTTGCCTACGATGGACATTACCAGAAAGGCGGAACCGCTTTTGGTCTGGTTGCCGAGTCCGGTAAGTGCCAGCGAGAACTGTGTGGGATACATAATGGACATGAAGAAGGAGATGAGCAACATGGCATATAGTCCTACCATACCGCCGAAGATTGCCACCACCCCGCATAATATGATGTTGATTACGGCATAGACCGCCAACATGTCCTGAGGACGGAATTTCACCATGAGTCCTGTGCCTATCCACCGTCCCAGCAGGAAGGCGAGCATATAAAGCCCGAAGAATGTGGTGGCGGTATCTTCCTCCAGTCCGGCATAGGAGCAGCAGTACACCAGAAAAAGACTGTTGATAGCCGTCTGTCCTCCGTTATAGAAGAATTGTGCGATGACACCCCAGCGCAGATGCGAATGTTTCAACACTCCGAAGTCAATCAGTTTCTCCCCGGATGCGTTTGCCTTGTTCTCTTCGTCGCCTATTTTCGGCAGTTTGGAGAACACGAATATTACGGCTATGGCAATCAGTAACAGGGCCAGTACCAGATAGGGGAATTTCATGGCGTCTGTTTCCACCTGTATATAGGCTTGCCAGCCGCCCGGATAATCCATTGGAAGCGTCTCACGCGTGTAATGCGTTCCGCTGAGAATGAGTTTGCTCAGGAACATGGCGGAGATGAATGCTCCGAGTCCGTTGAACGACTGTGCCAGGTTCAGGCGGCGGGGGGCTGTTTTCGGGTCTCCCAACGCGGTTACATACGGGTTGGCAGCCGTTTCGAGGAAGCACATTCCGGTGGCGATGATAAAGAAAATACAGAGATAGGCCCAGTATTCTTTCAGCATGGCTGCCGGGAAAAAGAGCAGTCCGCCGCCTGCTGCCAGGAGCAGTCCGAATATGATACCGGCTTTGTAGCTGTATTTCTTCATAAACATGGCAATCGGTATGGGGAATATGAAATAGGCCAGCCAATAGGCGGTTTCGGTGAACGATGCTTCGAACGTGTTCAGTTCGCAGGTTTTCATCAATTGCCGGATCATGGTAGGCAACAGGTTGCTGCTGATGGCCCACAGGAAGAAGAGGCTGAAAACCAGTATGAGTGGAACGATGTATTTATTTTTTTTCATGGTATTACTTTTATTTACTCGGACATGTTCTTGATATAAGGCAGAGTGCGCAAATTGCTGAAGCCGTAAAAGTTACGGGCGTTCTCTCCTAAGAAGAGGGCTTTCTCCGACTCTGTCAGTTCGGGAGATTTCGTGATGAAATCGTAAGACATTTTGTAGGTGATGGCGGTAATCGTGCGCGGATAGTCCGACCCCCACATCAGTTTCTCCATTCCTACCAGGTCGGCTGCTTCGCGGATGGCCTTCACTGCTCCTTTGAAGGGATAGAACTCTTCGTTGAAAAGCCATGTGATGCCGCCCGATTCGATCATTACGTTGGGATGGCGTGCCAGCAGGATCTGCTGTTTCCATTCGGGCAGGGTGACCATGCCGAAGTGTCCGATTGCAATCTTCAGGCGGGGATATTGTGCGATGATCTCCTCCATTTCGGCAATCTGGGTGCTTCCTTCCGCGAGGTCTATGGACAGGATGATGTTCCGTTCTTCCATCAATCCGAACATCTGCATCATTTCTTCGCAGTTCAGCATCACCCGTCCCTCTTTGAGCAACAGGCGGTGTGCAGGAATCTTGATGGCCTTGAAGTTGTTGTCTATCAGCTGTTCGGCTTGTTTAAAATAGCCGGGCTTGCGGAACTCGCACATGCCGCAGACGAAAAAGCGGTCGGGATAGCGGGTAGCAACCTCCTTGAGATAGTCATTTTGTATGCCGTCGATGAATTCTTGCGTGATTACTGCGGCGGATACTTGCGCATAGTCCATGTTTGAGAGGAAAACCTCTGCGCTGTTCACCCCGTCCACCATGAAAGGGGGAAGCATTTGGCGTATTTCGCCCATGAACAGGGAACGGCCGTTCTCCAGCGTCCGAATGGGGAGGCCATCCACTGTTGTGTCCTGTCGCAGCCACAAGTGGGCATGTGCGTCGATGATTGTGTAGTTCATGATGAGCCTGTATTAAGAGTTTGCCCAACTTACCCGTTGCTGGTCTCCGATAATCTCTCTGACTTCGCGCACCAGTTCCTCGTCCGTCGGAGCTTCGATGAATGCGATGTTGTTCTTCACATTTTGAGGATTGGCGGTGCTGAACAGGGTGGTTGCTATACGCGGGTTGCTGACGGAGAATTGCATGGCGAGCTTTTCTATCGGATAGTTTTTTGCCTTGCAATGCTGCACCGCTTTCCGGCAGGCGGCGGCCAACGACTTGGGAGCCGGATGCCAGGCAGGAGCGCCGCGTTCGGTCAGTAGTCCCATGGAGAGCGGGGAAGCGTTGATTATGCCGATTCCTTTTTCTTCGAAATAATCCAGAAAGTCCACCAACTTGTCATCGCACAGGCAGTAATGGCAGAAGTTGAGTACGGACTCCACCGTTCCGGCGGGGGAATGGTCTATCACCCATTTCAGATTCTCCAGTTGCAAATCTGTGATGCCGACATGCCCTACGACTCCTTTCTCACGCAGTTCCACCAATGCCGGCAGGGTTTCGCTGACCACCTGATTCAGGTTGGCAAACTCAATGTCGTGCACGTTAATCAGGTCGATGAAGTCGATGTTCAGCCGTTCCATGCTTTCGTAGACGCTTTCCGTTGCGCGTTTGGCGGAATAGTCCCAGGTATTGACTCCGTCTTTCCCGTATCGTCCCACTTTGGTTGAAAGATAGTAGCGGTCGCGTGGAATGTCTTTCAAGGCTTTTCCCAAAACAGTCTCGGCTTTGTAGTGTCCGTAGTAAGGGGATACATCGATGAAGTTGATGCCTGATTCGATTGCTGTGAATACGGCTGTGATGCCTTCTTTTTCTTTGATATCGTGGAAAACCCCTCCCAAAGAAGAAGCTCCGAAACTGAGGGAAGAAACTTTCATCCCTGTTTTTCCAATTTCATGGTATTGCATAACTTTGTGTTTTAAGATTATGCGACAAATGTATGCAGTAAATGAACCGGGTCGCCCTTGGACACTCCTGAAAAAGCACGTAATGGTTTACGTAAATAGTTGTTCGCTTGCTCTGCCTGCCCTTTTTCGGGACATGATAACGGTAGGTTTGCCAGCTGAAGGCGATGCACAGCGTTCCTTGTGTTTTTAATCCTAAGCTAAGTGCTTGTGTGACAGTAGCAAGGTAGTCCCATCTACTTTTCATATGCTGGAACTATAACTCCCGCTGTCTTTAGTATGCGAGGGAACCATGTTCCCAATACAAGTGAAAGGGGCTCCCAATACGACCGAACCGCATTCCCAATACGACTGAAACAGGCTCCCATTACGACTGTAATAATCTGCATCGCTTCTCTCTGTGATGAAGTGTCCGGCGTTGGGCGGTGGAGGGTTGAATAGTGAATAAAAGTAACTTTTGCCAATCAATTGTAATCTAAATTTAAGCTTTTGTAAACTGTCGGAAGAATTTGTAAGGAAATACCGTCAGATAAAAAAGAAATATTATCTTTGCCACGTTTTAACTCAGATTACATAAGTGCGGTTTGAAATAAACGTTATGAGTGTGCAGATAATCTGTACGTGAACCGGACCGTACATTTTTACGAAATTACTAAATAACAGAAATGAAGAAACTTACTTTATTCTTTTTGTCCTTATTGGCACTCAGTTTGGGCTTTCAGGCCTGTGACAACAGCAAAACCTATGCAGAGATGCTGGAAGAGGAAAAAGACGGTATAAATGATTTTATCAAAGACCGGAACATAAAGGTGATCTCGCAGTCGGAGTTCTACGGGCAAGATTCCACGACAAAGTGCAAGGACAGGGGAGATGCTGTGGATGAGTATGTGCAGCTCACCAGCGGGGTGTACATGCAGATTGTTGATAAGGGATCGGAAAACAAGGCTGATACGGTGAAGAGCAACGACCAGGTGCTGGTGCGCTTCATGGAATATAGCATTCTTGACAAAGACACCACATTGTCCAATCTGGCTGCCGCAGAGACGGTAGACGAGTTCCGCTATACGGTGACCTCATCATCCATTGCGGGGACTTTCCTGCAAGGATATATGATGACCTATTACTCTTCGCCGGCCGTTCCGGCAGGGTGGCTCGTGCCGTTGAGCTATGTTCGTGATATGGCTCATGTGCGACTGATTGTTCCTTCCAAAATGGGACACCAGACGGCCATGCAGTATGTCTATCCTTATTATTACGATATCCGGAAATATCAGATCTGGAAATAACTAACCAAAATTTAAATTATTAACCTATGACTCTAATCAAATCTATCTCTGGAATCCGCGGAACCATTGGCGGCAGTGCAGGCGAGGGATTGAATCCGCTCGACATCGTGAAATTCACTTCGGCATACGCCACTCTTATCCGTAAAACGTGTACCGTAAAAAGCAACAAAATCGTAGTGGGCCGCGATGCCCGCATCTCAGGCGAAATGGTGAAGAACGTAGTAGTGGGTACTCTTATGGGTATGGGCTGGGATGTTGTGGACATCGACCTGGCATCTACTCCTACCACTGAACTGGCAGTGACCATGGAAGGAGCCAGCGGGGGTATCATACTGACCGCTTCCCACAACCCCAAGCAATGGAATGCCTTGAAACTCCTGAATGAAAAGGGGGAATTCCTGAATAAAGAGGAAGGGAATGAGGTGCTCCGTATCGCTGAGGCCGAAGCCTTTGACTTTGCCGAAGTGGATAAACTCGGCTCCTATCGCAAAGACCTGACGTATAATCAGAAACATATCGACAGTGTGCTGGCACTCGACTTGGTGGATGTGGAAGCCATCAGGAAAGCCGGTTTCCGCGTAGCCATTGACTGTGTCAATTCTGTCGGAGGAATCATTCTTCCGCAACTGTTGGAGCAACTTGGAGTGCAGCATGTGGAGAAACTCTACTGCGAGCCCACCGGTAACTTCCAGCATAATCCCGAACCTTTGGAGAAGAACTTGGGCGACATTATGGAGCTGATGAAAGGCGGTAAAGCCGATGTAGCTTTTGTCGTTGATCCGGATGTGGACCGTCTGGCCATGATTTGCGAAGACGGCAAGATGTATGGTGAAGAATATACGTTGGTCACCGTAGCCGACTATGTGCTGAAGCACACTCCGGGCAATACGGTTTCCAATTTGAGTTCCACTCGTGCACTGCGTGATGTGACCCGCAAATACGGCCGGGAATATTATGCTTCTGCCGTAGGCGAAGTGAATGTAACCACCAAGATGAAAGAAGTGGGCGCCGTCATCGGTGGCGAAGGCAATGGCGGGGTGGTCTATCCTGCCAGCCACTACGGACGTGATGCTTTGGTGGGTATCGCGCTTTTCCTGAGCCATTTGGCGCATGAGGGTAAGAAGGTAAGCGAGCTGCGTGCCACTTATCCGGCTTATTTCATGGCGAAGAACCGCGTAGATCTGACACCGGAGACAGACGTTGATGCTATTCTCGCAAAAGTAAAGGAAATCTATAAGAATGAAGAAATCAATGATATTGACGGCGTAAAGATTGACTTCCCCGACAAGTGGGTGCATCTGCGCAAGAGCAATACCGAACCGATTATTCGTGTTTATAGTGAAGCTGCCACACCGGAGGCTGCCGAAGAGATCGGCCGGCAGATTATGAAAGTAATTGAGGACTTGGCGAAATAGGCCGGTTGCTTAAAGATATATTATAACGGAGAGGGCTGAGTCTCATTTTGACGCAGCCCCCTCTTTTTTTATTTCATGTGCCTTCTTCAGCGGCTGCTTGCCGGGGCGGTTTGCAACCGGCATAGGTATTCCCTTGCTCTTACAGTTTGACGACTTTCTCTATCTCTCCCTCGAAGTTGGGAGTGAATACCCCTTTGCCTATATTTTCTTTAATCTCCTCCATGCTCCAGAAGCGTCCGCCGTCCAGTTCGTCACTGGGGCGTACCTCTCCGTCATATACGGTTTTGTGCACAAAGACAAGCTCTTTCTCGCGTGCGGATTCAAATACATAACGGGTGACCGCTTCCGGGGTGAAGCCGGTGATTCCCAGCTCTTCACGCACTTCCCGTTTCAATGCCATTTCCACGCTTTCGCCTAAGTCCACGTGTCCGCCCACTGACGTATCCCATTTGCCGGGTTGTATGTCCTTCCATTCAGGACGTTTTTGCAGGTATAATTCTCCTTGTGAGTTGAATACATGCAGGTGGACTACGGGATGCAAAAGTTTGCTTCCGCTGTGGCACTCGCCGCGGGTGGCTGCGCCTATGATGTTTCCTTGTTCATCGACAAGGGGAAACATTTCCTGATTATTGTCACTGTTCATTTTGTTAGGGTATTAATAAGGATGAGTCGCCGTAGCTCAAGAACCGGAAGTCATGAGCGAGCGCATAGTCGTAAATCTTTCGCCAGTCTCCGCGCAGGAATGCCGAGACAAGTAGCAGCAATGTGCTTTGCGGCTGGTGGAAGTTGGTCACTATGGCTTTTACGATTTTATATTCGTACCCCGGGGCAATGATGATTTGCGTGCTGGTGTGCAGGGTTTCCATATTGTGCCGGTTGAGGTAGGCCACAATCGCTTGCAGGGCATCGACGGGCGAAACGGACGCCATTTCGGGAGTCAGCTCATAGGGTTGCCATTGCTTTACGTGCAATTCCTCTTCTGTGGCGTCGGGACTGTTTAAAAGAGTGACGCCTATGTGGTAGAGGCTCTCCAGAGTACGTACGGAGGTCGTTCCCACTGCAACGGCTTTTCCCTCATGGGCTATCAGCTTTTCCAGCGTGTTGCGGCTGACGGATATGTATTCTGTGTGCATCTCGTGCCCTTCTATCTCTTCACTTTTGACCGGCTTGAAGGTTCCGGCCCCTACGTGCAGGGTCAGTTCTTCCAGTTCCACACCTTTCTTGCGCAAGGCGTCCAGAACGCGTGGCGTGAAGTGCAGTCCGGCTGTCGGGGCGGCCACCGAGCCTTTAATTTTGGAGTAAACGGTCTGGTAGGTCTCCTTGTCACTCTCCTGCGTCTCCCGGTTCAGGTAGGGGGGGATGGGCAGTTCTCCGAATACTTCGAGAATATCGGCAAATGTTATTTCCGGATTGTTCCAGCGGAAATCCACCCAATGGCTGGTTCCATGACAGGCCCCGCGCTCGGCGGTCAGCGTAAGCGGCTTGCCTTTTACGACCATCTCACGTTTCAGCACTCCTTCTTTCCATTTCTTCAGATTTCCTATCATGCAAAGCCAGGCGGCATGTTCCGTTTGCTGGAAATTGAGGGCATAGTCATTGGGACGGATAGGTTCGAGACAGAACACCTCGATAAGCGCCCCCGTCTCTTTATGGAAGTGCAGGCGTGCCTGGATGACTTTGGTATTATTGAAAATCATCAGGCTGTCTGCCGGCAGGTAGTCGGGCAGGGATGTGAACACATCTTCGGAAACCTCGCCATGCCGGTATAACAGCAGCTTGGACTGGTCGCGCACCGGCAGCGGGAATTTGGCGATGCGTTCATCCGGCAGCGGGTAATTGAATTCGCTGATTCTAATATGTCTGGGATCTTCTTTCATATCTTTCTTGAATTAGAGACTGCAAAGGTACGGATATTTGGGAAGATTCGGATGATAAGCAGCCCCTGTTTTGAGTTCGTGTGGCAAGAATGAGAACTTTGCGATACAAAAAAAGCATGTATGCATGTAATCATTAAATAATTTCTAACTTTGCGAGAGATAACAGAGGACGCCGCGACAGTGTGCCTGTCATGGTTTTGAGGCATCCTCCGGATAATGTATAATGAAAAACAGATATAGGAGATTATGAAAATCGGAGATAAAGTGCGCTTCCTCAGCGAAGTAGGCGGCGGTGTTGTGACGGGATTTCAGGAAAAAGACATTGTATTGGTGGAAGATGCCGACGGCTTTGACATCCCGATGCCGGTGCGTGAGTGTGTGGTGATTGAAACGGACGACTATAATGTTCCCACTCCGGCTGCCAGGGCTGCCAAGAAAAGATTGGAGAATCAATCGGCGGCGCGTACGGATGCCGCAACAACGGAAGCATCCTCTTCCACTCTTGGTTCCGGGTGGAAAGCAGAGCATCCGGTGAAGCCGCAGGTGTCCGTTTATCGGCAACCGGAAGTGAAAGGCGGCGATGTGCTGAATGTATATCTTGCATTTGTTCCGGAAGATATCAAAGCGGTGAGCACTACCCCGTTCGAGGCTTATCTGGTGAACGATAGCAATTATTATATGTATTATACGTATTTGAGTGCTGAGGGTAAATCGTGGACTACTCGTTCTCATGGACTGTTGGAACCGAATACGAAGTTCCTGTTGGAGGAATTCGAGAAGTCGGAACTGAATGACAGGGAGCACGTGGCTGTGCAGTTGGTCGCTTTCAAGGATAATCGTGCTTTTGCCATGAAGCCGGCTGTCAATGTGGAGATTCGTATTGATACGGTGAAGTTCTATAAACTGCATACTTTCCGGCAGACTGATTTCTTTGAGACTCCGGCGCTGATGTACGATGTGGTGAAGAATGATCTTCCCGCCAAGCAGGTCTATGTCTCGGCCGAGGATTTGCAGGATGCCCTGATGAAAAAGAAAACAGTGGAACATCCTTCCGCCCCCCGGACTATCGTTAAGCGGGGAGGGAAAAATGAGATTATCGAAGTGGATTTGCACATCGGTGAGTTGCTGGATGATACGCATGGCATGAGCAATAGGGAGATGCTGAACTATCAGTTGGACAAGTTTCGTGAAGTAATGGAACAGTACAAGAATAAACGTGAGCAGCGTATCGTCTTTATTCATGGAAAGGGAGACGGCGTACTCCGCAAGGCATTGTTGGATGAGATGAAACGGAAATATTCGGCTTGCAAAACGCAAGATGCTTCTTTTCAGGAGTATGGTTTCGGAGCCACGATGGTCACTATAAAATAAAAAAAAGAGGGGCGCTGAATATTATATTCAGCACCCCTCACTTATCTTTTTTATACATTTCCTGCATTTAGAGGAAGAAGTGAGTGTTATTTCACTTCAATTCCTTTGTTTTGCAACGTAACATTCAGCACTTTTGCATAATCAGCATATTGCTTCTCGCTCAAAGTCTTTTTCATCAATTTCAAGTTGCCGTACACTGCATTGCGTACTAACTTTTCCTGACTTTTCTTTGAACTTGCGGCACGTGACATCTGTTCGTTGAAGTAGTCGCAAATGTTTGTAACTTCTTCCTGCTGATTGGCAGACAAATTCAGATATTTACCCAGTTTGTTTACGTTGATGTTACCTTCCCATTTTGCAGTTGTAGGCTGGTTTCCTGCTGCAAATGCACCGGCAGTCAGGCATACTGCTGCCACTAATGTTAATCCTAAACGTTTCATAATACCTACTTTTTAATCGTTATACCTAAAAACTAATCTAATATAAAGCTAATACCTACTGAAAACTAATCTTGGTTTAGCTTTTCTTTTTACCTGTGCAAATATAGGAATATGTTTTATAACACAAAAATGAATTGGAGGAAAAGTGTATCTTATACCTTCATTTCTTGATTTATATCAATTAATGAATATGAAAATGAACAAAATCAGCCTTGTTTTGTAATGCAAATGTAATATTATGCAAGTCATGCCTGTTAATATGATAGGAAAAGAATGTTGTAAGCAGGCAAAAAGATATTGTAAATGAGGCTGTCGGACAATTCTCAGTCCTCTATAAACATTAAATCACTCATAATGCCGTCCGATACAAAGATCCCCTTGCGGGTGAGGCAAAGGTGGTTGTCGCGTATCTCCAGCTTCCCGTCGTTCAGGTGCGGAAGCGCCATATCCATGCAATATTGCCATAACTCTCTGCCGAATCTCTGTTCCATAATGTCCATCGGCACTCCCCACCGGGTTCGTATGGAAGTCATTATACATTCATTGTAGCGGGTAGTCCGGTTCAAATGTTCATTCTCAAACCGGCGGCAGTTGTTTTCGATGGAATGTATGTAGTCCTCCAATGAAGAGATGTTCCATTCTCTGCTGTCCCCGTTGAATGAATGGGCGGAAGGTCCGCATCCCAAATAAGGAATCCCTTTCCAGTAGGACGTGTTGTGCCGGGAGTACATTCCGGGACGGCAGAAGTTGGATATTTCGTAGTGCTCGTAGCCGGCATTGTCAAGCGTGTCCATCAGGGTGGAGAAGAAACGGACACTGCTTTCTTCGTCTACCTCATGGATGCGGTGTGCCTGCAGCAGCTCGTAGATGCGGGTACCCTCTTCGTAGGTCAGGTGATAGGCGGAGATATGTTCCACGCCGAGACTGATAGCTTGTTGCAAATCACGTTTCCACCGATCGTCTGTTTCGCCGGGCAGTCCGTAGATGAGGTCGATGCTTATGTTGTTGAAACCGGCACGCCGGCAGTGATGTACGGCCTTGACGGCCTGTTCTGCATCGTGGCGGCGGTTCAGCAGTTTCAGGGTGGCATCGTCAAAAGTCTGTATCCCCATGCTGATACGGTTGAAAGGCAACTGTTGCAGCATGGCAGTATATTCCTCCGTCAAATCGTCAGGATTGGCTTCAAGGGTGATTTCCCGGCAGTGTTCCATACCGTAATATTTCCGGATGGTTTCAAAGACTTCCCGGAAATCTTCTTCTGCAAGCTGTGAGGGGGTGCCGCCGCCAAAGTAGACCGTCTCGACAGGCTCTCCCCGCAAGTATTCTTTACGCATCTGCAGCTCTTTGCATAAAGCATGGATATAACGGCTCTTCAGCTCACTGCGCGTAGTGGAGTAGAAGTCGCAATAGATGCAGCGTGTCTTGCAAAAAGGAATATGGATATAAATACCTGCCATGGTCCTGTAATTTAGTTGGGACGCAAAGGTACGCTTTTTTTCTGTTATCTTCCTTTTTCGGGCAATAGAAAGGATTTGATGTCTTTTTTGACAGATGTTGGATTTATAAAAAGAACAAGTGTATATGTTACACAACATGTACACTTGTTTGTTGTATCTTCGGAAAAAGGTGTTATTTTTACACTCTCTAACCTCTTTGATATAAAATAATTATGGAGAAGATGAAAGAACTTTATTTAATACTGATACACACCATGAAAAAAAGATTGAAACTGTTGCTGCTGTTGCTGGCAGCTACTTTGCCATTGAAGGCGCAAGATGTGATAGTGAAAGGTCCGGACGGAAATCTGCAAGTGGCGGTTACGTGCATAGGGGGCGGAAAGGTTGTCTATTCCGTCTTTTATAAAGACAAACAAATGTTGGAAAATTCTCCGTTGGGCATGGAAACCAATGTGGGCGACTTTGCAAAAGGCCTGAAGCTGACCGGACATGAAGTGAACAAGATTGACAGCCGGTATTCACTGAACCGTATCAAGACCTCGCAAGTGCACTACCGGGCTAACGAATTGAACTGTTTTTTCGATAATGCCAAAGGACAGAAGATGCAGATTACTTTCCGGGTGAGTAACAATGATGTGGCATTCCGCTATACTTTGTTCCGCCAGGGCGATACGGGCAGTGTGCGTGTGATGAATGAGAATACAGGTTTTGCTTTTCCGGAAAAGACCACTACGTTCCTTTGCCCGCAGAGCGATGCCATGATAGGCTGGAAACGCACGAAGCCCAGTTATGAAGAAGGATATAAAGTGGATGCGCCGATGAATGAACGTTCGCACTACGGTCATGGCTATACCTTCCCCTGTCTGTTCAAAGTAGGCGAAGATGGCTGGGTACTGGTCAGTGAGACCGGTGTGGACAGCCGCTACTGTGCTTCCCGCCTTAGCGATGCGGATAACGGAGTGTACAACGTTGAATTTCCTATGCCGGAAGAGAATAATGGCAATGGTACGATAGAACCTGCTTTTGCCTTGCCCGGCAACACACCCTGGCGTACCGTTACGGTGGGTGAAACGTTGAAACCGATTGTGGAAACAACCGTTCCTTGGGATGTGGTTGAACCGCGCTACGCAACAGAGCATGACTACAAACCGGGACGCGGCACTTGGAGTTGGATTCTTTGGCAAGATGGCAGCATCAATTACGATGACCAGGTGCGGTATGTCGATTTGGCGGCTGCTATGGGGTATGAATATGTTTTGGTTGACAACTGGTGGGATAAGTATATTGGTCGTGAACGTATGGAGCAGCTCATCAAGTACGCCCGCAGTAAAGGGGTGGAAGTGTTCTTGTGGTATAGTTCCAGCGGCTACTGGAATGACATAGAGCAAGGCCCGGTCAACAAAATGGACAACTCCATTGCCCGCAAGCAGGAAATGCGCTGGATGCAGAGTATGGGCGTAAAAGGAATAAAGGTGGACTTCTTTGGAGGTGACAAGCAGGAGACGATGCGCTTGTATGAGGAAATCCTGAGCGATGCCGATGATCATGGGCTGATGGTGATCTTTCATGGCTGTACGCTGCCCCGCGGGTGGGAACGGATGTATCCCAATTATGCAGGCAGTGAAGCGGTGCTGGCATCCGAGAATCTCATATTCAGTCAGCATGCTTGCGATAATGAAGCGTTTAATGCCACGCTGCATCCTTTCATCCGCAATGCTGTGGGATGTATGGAGTTTGGAGGCGTATTCCTGAACAAACGCCTGAATCGTGGCAACGATGGCGGTACTACCCGTCGTACGACGGATATATTCCAGTTGGCAACGGCGGTACTTTTCCAGAACCCTATACAAAACTTTGCATTGGCTCCCAATAATCTGGCGGATGCTCCGGGTGTGTGCATCGACTTCATGAAGCAAATGCCTACTATATGGGATGAGACCCGTTTCATCGACGGTTATCCCGGCCGCTATGTAGTCTTGGCGCGCCGTCATGGTGATGTGTGGTACGTAGCTGCCGTCAATGCTACGGCAGAACCGTTGAAACTGAAACTTTCGCTTCCGATGCTGCCGGCAGGAGATGCTGTTTCTGTTTATCTGGACGATAAGAAACTTCAACCGCAACAGAAAGAACAGAAAATCAAAACGGACGGAACGTTACAGCTCACTGTTCAGCCTATGGGGGGAGCGGTGATTGTGAAATAGGACCGGGTGGCTTGAAGTTTGCCTGAAGTCCCGATGACAGGATATGGTTCGGTGGGCAACTGTAATTGCTCCTATAATATAATAAGGTGAATAAACGTCTGTGTTATATAACATTGTTTAGTAACACAGACGTTTTATTGCTTTTCTTTCGATTAATTTCTAATTTGCGGCTCACTAAAATAATGGCATACGGAAGCATGCTGAGTATTCACTTTAAATCTTATATATCATGAAAGTATATCAGACGAATGAAATTAAGAACATTGCCCTCCTTGGCAATGACGGCTCGGGTAAAACCACTCTCACAGAAGCGCTGCTCTTTGAGAGTGGTATTATAAAACGTCGCGGCAGAATTACTGCCAAGAATACAGTCAGCGATTACTTCCCGGTGGAGCAGGAATATGGATATTCTGTGTTTTCCACCGTTTATCATGTGGAATGGAACGGTAAGAAACTGAACATAATAGACTGTCCGGGTAGTGACGACTTTGTGGGGGCGGCAATGACGGCGCTTAATGTAACTGATACGGCCATTTTGCTGCTGAACGGACAATATGGTCCCGAAGTAGGTACTCAAAACCATTTTCGTTACACCGAGAAGCTGGGCAAGCCGGTTATTTTCCTTGTGAACCAGCTCGATCATGAAAAGTGCGATTATGATATGGTGCTGGAACAGTTGAAGTCAATCTACGGTTCTAAGGTGGTTCCCGTTCAATATCCGTTGGCTACCGGACCGAATTTCAATTCGTTGATAGACGTGCTTCTGATGAAGAAATACTCGTGGGGGCCGGAAGGCGGAGCGCCTACGATTGAAGATGTTCCCGCAGAGGAAATGGAGAAGGCGACTGCCCTGCATAAGGCATTGGTGGAAGCTGCTGCCGAACATGATGAGACTTTAATGGAGAAGTTCTTCGAGCAGGATTCTTTGACCGAGGACGAAATGCGTGAGGGTATCCGTAAGGGATTGGCTTCTCGCGGCATGTTCCCTGTGTTCTGCGTTTGTGCAGGCAAGGATATGGGTGTGCGTCGTTTGATGGAGTTCTTGGGTAATGTTGTTCCGTTCGTAGACGAAATGCCGCCGGTGCATAATACGCGTGGTGAGGTTGTGAAACCCGATGCAAACGGGCCTACTTCCTTGTATTTCTTTAAAACGGCTGTTGAACCGCATATCGGTGATGTTCAATATTTCAAGGTGATGAGCGGTAAAGTGCACGAGGGAGACGATTTCACCAATGCCGATCGTGGTTCCAAGGAGCGTATCGCCCAGATCTATACGTGTGCGGGTGCCAATCGTATCAAGGTGGAAGAAATGGTAGCCGGTGACATCGGCTGTACTGTGAAATTGAAAGATGTGCATACCGGCAATACGCTGAATGGCAAGGGATCGGAGAACCGCTTTAATTTCATTAAATATCCGAATTCCAAATATTCTCGTGCTATCAAACCATTGAACGAAGCCGATACGGAAAAGATGATGGCTATTTTGAACCGTATGCGTGAGGAAGATCCGACATGGGTCATTGATCAGTCTAAGGAATTGCGCCAGACAATTGTGCATGGACAGGGCGAATTCCATTTGCGTACGTTGAAGTGGCGTTTGGAGAACAATGAGAAATTGCAGGTTAAGTTTGAAGAACCGAGAATACCCTATCGTGAGACTATAACGAAAGCTGCCCGTGCCGACTATCGTCATAAGAAACAGTCCGGTGGTGCGGGCCAGTTCGGTGAAGTTCACCTGATTGTGGAACCTTATTATGAAGGAATGCCGATGCCGGATACTTATAAGTTCAATGGACAGGAGTTCAAGATGAATGTGAAAGGCGTGGAGGAAGTTCCATTGGAATGGGGCGGTAAACTGGTGTTTGTGAACAGTATTGTGGGCGGTTCTATTGATGCCCGCTTTATGCCGGCCATTTTGAAGGGTATTATGTCACGCATGGAGCAAGGACCGCTGACCGGTTCGTATGCTCGTGATGTACGTGTCATCGTATACGACGGAAAGATGCATCCGGTAGATTCCAATGAAATCTCCTTTATGCTGGCAGGCCGCAATGCGTTCAGCGAGGCATTTAAAAATGCCGGCCCGAAGATTCTGGAACCTATTTATGATGTGGAGGTATTTGTTCCTTCCGATAAGATGGGTGATGTAATGGGCGATCTGCAAGGACGTCGCGCCATGATTATGGGTATGAGTAGTGAAGCCGGCTATGAAAAGTTGAGTGCTAAGGTTCCTTTGAAGGAGATGTCTTCCTATTCTACGGCTCTGAGTTCTTTAACCGGTGGTCGTGCTTCGTTCATTATGAAGTTTGCCAGCTATGAACTTGTTCCGAGTGATGTACAGGATAAACTTATCAAGGAATTTGAAACAAAACAAGCTGAAGAATAGACTTTTTAATATATAGTAAAAGCCGTTGTTCGCTCATCGTGAGGAATGACGGCTTTTTTATTAACACTGATTAAGAATATGGGGAAATGTGAATGTTAATATTTAATTTTTTATTAAATTTGCAAACCAAAGGTGTTTCATTTTGTTGTAATGTGCGTAATGCAACTTAAAAAACATTCTACGGTTAATTAACGAGAACACCCGGTTAAATCAGGTTAATTTGTTAGGAGTGTTAATTAGTGAGTGTTAATTTTGTGACTATGAAAAAGTCGACAATATGGATATTAGGCGTCGTTATGGGCCTTTCTTTCATCAGTTTACTGTATCTGCAGATCAGTTATATTGAGGAAATGGTGAAGATGCGTAACGAGCAATTTGATGAATCGGTGAAGCGTGCTTTAATGGCTGCTTCAAAGGATGTGGAGTCCGCAGAGGTTGACCGTTGGTTGCGGGAAGATATATCCGAAGCGGAAAAGAGAGCGTGGGAGCAGAGCTCGCAAGGCAAAGGAGTGGTGCAGACACAGCGTTTTACGGTGACAGCGCCGGATGGAACAAAATATTCGGCTATCGAACTGAAAACGTTTAGTAATGAAGCATCGGAATTGCCGAGGGCAATGATTTCACGTAAGCATGGAACGAAGACGATACCTCAGACATCACGTTCGCTGGCAGATGCCATAAAGAACCGTTATCTGTATCAGAGGGCTTTGCTGGATGAGGTGGCTTGGCAGATGATTTATCGTGCCAGTGACAAGGCGATAGAAGAACGGGTCAATTTTAAGAATTTGGACCAGTATCTGAAATCGGGATTGATTGATAACGGTATTGAGCTGAACTATCACTTTAAGGTGATAGACCGGGATGGCAGGGAAGTCTATCGTTGTTCGGACTACAGCGATGAAGGCAGTGAGAGCTCTTATTCCCAGCCCTTGTTCCTAAATGATCCGCCGGCACGTATGAGTATCGTCAAGATACATTTTCCGGGTAAGCAGGATTATATTTTCGACTCGGTCAGCTTTATGATTCCGTCGATGATCTTTACCTTTGTTCTGTTGATAACATTCATTTTCACGATTTATATCGTGTTCCGCCAGAAGAAGTTGACGGAGATGAAGAATGATTTTATAAATAATATGACGCACGAGTTCAAAACGCCGATTTCAACAATTTCGTTGGCGGCGCAGATGTTGAAGGACCCGGCAGTAGGCAAGTCGCCGGCAATGTTCCAGCACATATCGGGCGTTATTAATGATGAGACGAAACGACTCAGGTTCCAGGTGGAGAAAGTTCTCCAGATGTCAATGTTCGACCGGCAGAAGGCAACGTTGAAAATGAAAGAACTGGATGCCAATGAACTGATTACCGGGGTAGTGAATACGTTTGCTTTGAAAGTGGAGCGCTACAACGGAAAGATAGAGTCGGAATTGAAAGCGACTGACCCGATTATTTTTGCAGATGAAATGCATATAACGAATGTGATTTTCAATCTCATGGATAATGCGGTGAAGTATAAAAGACCGGATGTGGACTTGCAGTTAATGGTGAAGACCTGGAATGAACCGGGCAAGCTGATGATCTCTGTACAGGACAACGGTATAGGTATTAAGAAAGAAAACTTGAAAAAGATATTTGATAAGTTCTATCGCGTGCATACAGGTAATCTGCACGATGTAAAAGGCTTTGGGCTTGGTTTGGCTTATGTAAGGAAGATTATTCAGGATCATAAGGGAACTATCCGGGCGGAGAGTGAGCTGAATGTTGGAACTAAATTTATTATTGCATTACCTTTATTAAAAAATTGATTGATATGGATGAGAAACTGCGTATTTTATTGTGCGAAGATGATGAGAATCTTGGCATGCTTTTAAGAGAATATTTACAGGCTAAGGGTTATGCTGCCGAGTTATATCCCGATGGAGAAGCAGGATACAAGGCTTTCCTGAAGAATAAATATGACTTGTGCGTGTTTGACGTAATGATGCCGAAGAAAGACGGTTTTACACTGGCGCAAGAAGTTCGTGCCGCCAATGCGGAAATCCCCGTTATCTTCTTGACGGCTAAAACACTGAAGGAAGATATTCTGGAGGGCTTTAAAATTGGTGCGGACGATTATATCACGAAACCGTTCAGTATGGAAGAGCTGACTTTCAGAATTGAAGCTATCTTGAGACGTGTACGTGGCAAGAAGAACAAAGAAAGCAGCATTTACAAGATTGGCAAGTTTACGTTTGATACCCAGAAACAGATTTTGTCAACACCCGATAAGCAAACGAAGTTGACTACAAAAGAGTCGGAATTGCTGGGTCTGCTTTGTGCACATGCCAATGAAATCCTTCAACGCGATTTTGCATTGAAGACGATTTGGATTGATGATAACTACTTTAACGCACGTAGCATGGATGTGTATATCACCAAGTTGCGTAAGCACCTGAAAGAAGATGAATCTATCGAGATCATCAATATTCATGGAAAAGGATATAAACTGATCACTCCGGAAGCTGATGCCTAAACGGCTTGCTTCCCGGGTGGAACGGACAATAAAAAAAGACGGTTGCATTGCAACCGTCTTTTTTTATTTCTTTTTCTCGGTATTAATCCGCAATTCTTTTGTTGATAAGGATGTAAGAAATCAATCCTATTACAACTAATACAGCGCTGGTTCCCAAAATCGCGTTGTTATTTACATTGCCGGTAAAAGAACATGCAACCAAGATTACAGCTCCTACCAAGATTAATATCAATCCCAGATTTTTTAATAAGCCTTTCATGTGTGTGTATTTTAATAGATTATTATTTTCATATTCTTGTTACAAAGAAAAGCATAATTCTTTAACAAGCGAAATTATTTTTGCAAAAAAACTATTATTCAACCTAATTTAATGAAGAATGAGGAATATCCTAATCTTTCGTGTTGAAAAATATTTTTCTCAAGACTTCCTGACTAACGCTTAACTCTTCAAGGGTAATGCCTTGTAATGCTTCTTTTAGCGTTTGATTGGCAATGATGCGGGCGCGTTCTTCCAGTTCCTTGCCATCTTTGGTGAGGTGTATCAAGTTGGTGCGGCGGTCTTTTTTGTCGGAGATGCGTACCACAAGATGTTGCCGTTCCATATTGTCTATGAGGCGGGTCATGCTGGGCTTGTCCTTAAAAGTTGCATTGCACAATTCTTGCTGTGTCACCCCGTCTTTTTCCCATAAGAAGATGAGGACCGTCCATTGTTCGGGGGTGATTTCCAAACCGTTCTGCCTGAAGTTGCGCGATAATTTGCGGTTGATGGCAGCAGATACTTTGCCATTGAGTATGGCAAATATCAGCCGGATATCAAAATTGAATTGCTCTATCATGAAATTATTGTTTAAACAACTTTGCAAATATAGCATAAGTTGGATACAATACAAAATAAGTCCGCTTATTTTTGCAGTTCAAAATAAAATGTCTACCTTTGCACCCGCATTTAATAAACAAATAATTTATTTATTTAATTAAACGAGTATGAATCAATACG
>ULVG01010631.1_pt1 | contig 76224 bp, 72 predicted proteins | sample 1959221 | NCBI WGS metagenome assembly ULVG01 (sample SAMEA4835780, study PRJEB28245) | human gut metagenome | biome: gut microbiome; material: fecal sample | place: Denmark | collected 2008
ACGCGAGAATAAAGCACTTGTGCATGACCCTTCAAGAGTGGAATAATAAAAACCCTATTTTAAAGGATGGAGAACTATGTTGGGTATCAGACTACCCTGGATTATTCAAAGTAGGTGTTGAGGGAAAGAGATGGAATGAAATCTCTTTCCCAGATGCCTTTAATAAAGGCTCATCAATAGATGGTAAGTATGTTCCTCTTAGTGGAGGAACAATGTCTGGGCAGCTGGTAAATAGGCACTCATTATATGTAGGGAACACTAATAATACTACAAGTAATGGTTCTTACATTCTCTATGCTAATGATGGTTCATTAAAGATATATTCTCAGCAATCTGATTTATATGGCAATGGTCCAGAAGCTGTAGTTTTGCAAACTACAATAGATGGGCAGGATCCACAAACATCTGTATATCCATCAGATACAACTGTATCAAAAAGGTGCATGTTGTTACTTCAGCCTAGAGGAGGATATGTAGGTATTAATACAAATGGTCCTAAATACCCCTTGCATATTAATGGGGAAGTATATTCAGGTAAGCACACTATTGAAAGCACCAACTGGGAAGCACTTTATCTAAAAAATAAAGATGCAGATTTGGTAAGGACAGGTATTAATTTCGGGGGGGCAGGCTTCATAGGATATGACCAGAACTCTGATGTGGGGGTTATTATAGGAAATGGGGACTTCATTTCTGGTAGGAAAGGCTGTCTTTCTATTACATCAAGTAATCTTAGGTACGCTCAAAATGGCTCAACATATTATACTGTTTATCATCAAGGTAACTTGGGTATAGCTAACGATGAAAATCTAGGACTTATAAAATCTGGAGGTGAGTTTGCCTCAGTTAATACAGATGGTACCCTTATAATAAGTAGAGCAAGAACCGCAGATAATGCCAAAAACGATGAGAATGGCGACAATATTGTAAACACCTATCTAAAGAAAAGTGATATTATTAATAGGGATTCTAAGGTAATACATTATGTTAATAGCACTTATGGTAGTTATTTTAAGATAGGCCACTTAACCAGAAATGTTGAAAAAGGATGTGTAACCCTGCTCATAGGTAGCCAAACTAATTCCTTAAACTTATTTTACATTTATTGGACCTACTCAGATAGTGAAAGTAGTGCTTATATCAATATTAGAGGTATAGTGTTTGGGTCAACAACTAATGGTATTTTATACCATGACAAGAAAAGTGGATTTGAGTATGATTTATATTTTTCAACTTCAGACAATGATTACCCTGTTATAACAGTGCTTGGAACTACGGCAGACTTTATAGTTAATTCTCAAAGAGTATCATCTATACCTAGTACTGCTGTTGCATCATCAGCATCTGTTTTACATGCTGGAAGTATATATGGTACTGCTGCTACTCTTGCGGGGGATTTGCAATTTGCCTCTTACGGGAACTCAGGGGAGAGGGGGATAAAAGCAGTCATGGCTGCAAGCGATTATTGGGGAATCGTTGGGAGAAGCACGGCGGATAATCAAGGGATTCTTGAAATATATACGGGCGATGACGGAGAAAATGCCACCTATAACGAGATAGTGAAATTTTCACAGTATTCGGGAACACGGACTACTAGTAGTACTCCTGTTAGAGAATTAATTGTGTTTAATAAAGCTGGTAATACTTCTATCCCAGGTAGATTAAATTTAGGGCATAAGGATAGTGACCCTTATTTGTATAAGGATATTAATGGTGGTATTGGTATAGGTATTAAATGGATTAGCAGCTCTTCTGCTCAATATATACTTGCTGTAGCCACAGATGGCAATCCTAAATTTGTTACAAGCAATAGTACAAATACTCTATATCATACTGGAAATTTAAATCTGGCTAGTAGTACTACTAGTGGACTAATTAGGATTGGATATGCTGAAAATGGCAAAAATTATGCAGTTAAATTAGACAGTAATGGTAAGGCTTATGTGAATGTCCCTTGGGAGGGAAGCAGTTACACATTACCTCAAGCCTCTTCAAGTGCACTAGGGGGAGTCAAGATAGGATATGCTGAAAATGGTAGAAACTATCCTGTTGAGCTTTCTGGTGAGGGAAAGATGTTTGTCAATGTTCCTTGGGCAGATACCACTTATACTCTTAGTAGTTTAGGGGGAATTGGTACAATAAATGCCAGTGGTACATCTCCTATAACATTAAATGCTTCTAAGTCAGGAACCATTATTAATTTAACAGCTTCTATGCCGTCAGCTACAAGAAGTTCTAGTGGGTATATGACTGCCTCTCAGGTAGCACTACTTGAGAATTTAGGAGCTAATTCTAATGGCAATACATTACCTGCTGTATTATTGGGAGGACCATCTAATATTAATAATTCTTCTAATGCAACTTATATAAGTGTAGGAGCAAATGTATCTTCTGGTAATAATGCTGCCTTCCTAAGAGTGGGAAATTCCAATAGAATCCCTACTGGATTTGTTACTTATGGGCAACAGGCTTATATATTATTAAATTCAGAGAGATACACACCTTATACCAAAGATATGACTATTGCTCCAATAATACTAAGAACAGGTGCTGGAGGAACAGTAATGATAGATTGCTCTGACTCAGTGGATACAGGAGTACTTTATATGAAAGGTGATATGGTATTCCATTCTGTATCAGATGATTCTACTATTAGAATAGGAGTATGCTCAGATAATGTATTAGGAGTATATGGAGGTATTAATGTAACAAAGTCATCAGGCACAGGAGATATAACCGCTGCAGGAGATATAACCGCTGCACATATATATAAGAGTTCAGATAGGAGATTAAAAGAGAACATAACAGACTTAGATATAGTTAAATATAATTGTATAAGTGATTTTAAATTAAAGGAGTTTGACTTAAAAGAGTCTAAAAAGCATTCTATAGGATACATAGCTCAAGATGTAGAAGCTCAACTTCCTGATTTGGTCAAAACAGATAGCAATGGCTATAAATCTATAGACTATATAGAAATGTTATTGTTAAAAGTACAATTATTGGAGAATAAAATAAAAATGCTAGAAGATAAGTTATGTCAGAATTAGCTGTTAAACAGGATGTAAATGATTTATTAGGAACTGCATTATCCCCTATTAATGAGTATATTACAAAATTGGAATTTATAAATTCTGGAGGTAATCTGAAAAATAGCAGTAATTACTCAAATAATGAGATTATACAAATAGCTGATATGTCAGGAGCTACAACTTATGCTTGGACCATGATTATAAATAGATCATATGTCCCCTATGGAAGTGATATTATTGTTAAGGGTAATATGGCTGGCTCTGCTCTTAAAGATTCTCAAACAACCTACATTGTAAATTCTAATAGCACTTTTACTAGTAACAAGAACTATATAAATTATACTTACAATAATACCAAGTACAGTTTACTAATGGATAATAATCTTGGTGGGACTTTAACCTTTTATTTATCAAATTATGATGGAGAGGACATAGAGATAGGAACTCTTCCCATGAAGTCTTTTGTAAATGAAGTACGTATAGAGTTAGGAAGCAATGCAGTAGAATGGTATGGTATATCTAATAATTTATCGTACTCATGGCCTATAGATCACTTATATCTATTTGATTCACCTGTAATAACAAATAATAGGAGCTACTTGGGCACTCTAGATGAAGTGGAGAGTAAATTTGGAAGCCTTGGGTATAGTAGAGGAAAATCTATAACTTATAACCATCCTTATGTAACTGTTATAAGATATAATAATGGGCCTTTTAGCCAATCTAGAATACAATTACCTCTTGATGCTACTCTATGGGGATATTACCTCTATTATAATGAGGATTTAGATAGATATGAGTGGGTAGAAGCTTATACCTATACTGGGGAGAGTAGTATGGATAGTAATAAGTATTATGGAGATTTAGGTAGATATTCTTATGATATGTATAGTTACTGGCCTAGTGAATCTAATCCACAGATAAGGTGCAGGCAAGCTGCTGAATGGATTTAAATATAATGATATGATAAATATTAAGCGTTATTTTAATATAGGAATTGCAGTATCATTCTGTATTCTGATTCTAAGCAGTTATATACTCTTCAAGAGAAATTCTTCTTTAAAGGAAGAACTTTCTGTGGCCATTAAAAATGAGAAAGCATATTCTCAAGAAAATAGCTACTTGAAAGATAGAAGTAGGGTATTTGAGCTTACCATATCACAGTTAGAGTACTTCAATGACTCCATATTGATGGAAATGGATAGCATCAGGAAGGATTTAGGCATTAAAGATAAGAATCTTAAACAGCTTCAGTATTTATTATCTGTCAATAAGAAAGAAGATACTATTATCTTCAAAGATACTTTATTCAGAGATACTAAGTTGGATATAGATACTACGATGAGGGATAGTTGGTATTCTATAGATTTAAATCTAAAATATCCAAGTACTATAACTATTTCTCCAAGGTTTATTAACGAATATTATATAGTAACTGCCTATAAGAAAGAGACTATAAAACCTCCTAAGAAGTGTAAAATATTAAGGTGGTTTCAAAGGAAACATAAAGTATTAGAAGTGCAAGTTATTAATAATAATCCCTATAGTACTAATAAGAAACAGAAGTTTGTTGAAATTGTAAAATAGAAAGAAATGGTTGATTTAGGAATACTTATTACTGGAGGAGTAGGTATGGTAACCACTTTTATGAGTGGTTGGGTTTCTTGGTTTTTTGCTAGGAGGAAGTATAATAGTGAGGTAGACTCTAATGAGATAGAGAATTTAAAAAAATCTCTCGAATTTTATGAAGATATTGTAAGAGACAATAACAAGAAGCTTCAGTTTTATATTGATCTTGCTGAGAATAATAGAATTGAGGTATATAGATTAAAGGAGGTTATTCATAGATTGCTTAATAACTCTTGTCTTGACGATGGGTGTATTAAGAGAAAATTCTATACTGAAGAACAAATTAAAGATATGTTAGGAGGAGCAATTCCTTTATCAAAGGAGGACAAAGATGAGATTGAAACTTGAGAGAAGATATTTTAAAGATAACTACACCATAGGTAATCTTTACATAGATGACCAATTCTTTTGTAATACTCTTGAAGACAAGAATAGAGATTTAAACAAGAATGGAAGATTCGATAATGGTGAGATGAAGGTTTATGGAGAAACTTGTATACCATTTGGCAAATATAAGGTAACAATTAACATGTCTCCGAAATTTGGTAGAGAGCTGCCAAGATTAATTGATGTTCCTTCTTTTGAAGGAGTACTTATTCATAGGGGAAATACAGCAGAAGACTCAGCTGGGTGTATTCTTGTAGGAGAAAATAAAGTGACAGGTAAAGTACTTAATTCAACTCCTTATGAGGAGAGATTAGTCAAAGTAATAAAAGAGGCTATTACTCATGGAGAAGAAGTAACTATAGAAATTGTGTAATGATAAATATCAAAGACTATGGCAAAGAAATGTGGTTGTAAAGGAAAAGGAAAGACTAAAAGGGGGAAATAGTTATGGCAAAAAGAACAGGTAGAGCAAAACCAATGTCTCCTAAAGCTGGCATCAAAAGAGGCAGATATGGAAATGGAGGAAAGCTTAAGAAGTAAGTCTTTATACAAATTGTTGTTAATAATGTTGAAGTATATGCCTATGCTTATAACATTATTCTACGTAGCTAACACTGCTACAGCTTATGTAGGTATTGATATTCCTGTACTTAGCAATATTGCAGGAATGTCTTTACTTACTTGGATGTTCATGTATCTTTCATCTATAGTATTCAGATTTTGTCTGTATCATAAAATGTTTCTGTACTATATACTTGTAACTGATATTATTAACATTATAGACTACTATATTGGAATACCTATTACTGATTTTGAATTATTAATGTTGCATAGTATAATAATAGGCATTTTATTATTTATAATACTTTATTTATATGTTAGAAATCATACAGGTAGCTATTAATGCTGCAGTAAGACCATATCAGGATAAGCTTATCCAATGTGAAATTGATAAAGCATTTACTGCTGGCATTAATTATACTGATAGAAAAACCTGTAAAGCTATTTATGGTGAAGTATGCTTACCTAATACTCCTACAGTAACAGGATATGTTGGTGCTAATCAGTGTGGATGTCCAAGGGTAGTAACTACAACTACTCCTGCTGCTTAAAGTAAGGGGAATTATTCCCCTTACTTTACAATATTAATCTTTAAATTATATAGTTATGATCCCAATAAATTAAGTCATATTAGGAGGAAGTGATCCATTATTAGGTAATAGTATAGTAGGGAATAGTCTTGATGAGCAACTACAACTTATTGAGAAATATAAACAAAATCTAGAGGCTGCTAAACAACTGAGACAGCAGGTTCAGCCTTTGCAACAACAAAAGCTTATATGGGATGATATAGATGCTGAGATTAATCCTATGTCAGAAGAACAGAAATCCAGATTGTTACAAGATGAAGATTATGTAGATACATATACTAGAATACAAGATATGGTTCAATCTGAAATTTTAGCTCTTGTTAAAGGTAGGATCGAGAGTTCCCCAGAAGGTAAAGAGCTATTAGAGAAGCAATTAAAAATAGTTAGAAAGTTAAAGGGAAAAATCATCCAGGAAACTAATAAGGAGATGGAGATGTTTAGGAGGTTCAGAGAATTTAGTAAACAAAATCCTGAAGTAACTGATGGAAAATCTTATGTCTACTAGGCCTTTTATTTTCAAAACTGCATTTATTGGAGATATAGAAATAGGTGAAGGAAGTATTAAACTTAATATACCTTTTACAGATAAAAGATTAGTATTTGATATAGCAGATCTAGAAAGTTTTAAAGAAATGTTAATCATTAAAGACTAGTAGATATGGATGAACTTATGTTAATGAAATACCTTAAAGATAGAGGTATAGGTAAAAATATGAGTGAGCAAGAGTTCATAGGCAAGTTTAGAGAATTTATGTCCAAGAATAACAACAGTCATTATATGAGACACCAAGGAGAAGGAGATTTTCCGATGTTTAATGATATGTATGATGATTTTTATATGAGAAGGCATAATTACCCTGAAGAGTTTGATGAAATGCTTAACTCAGATAATAGAGGCCGATATAGACTCTTTGATAGAATTAATAGGATGTCAGGGGATATGAATGAAGAGGATATGTATAGGTTTATGAAAGCTATGAAGAATAAAGATGTTACTGGCAATGAACATTTTAATGACTCTTACGCGAAGTATGTAGTATCTAATATGTATCACTTTGAAAATGGTAGAAAACATGTTGGAGAAAAATTTGACATATCCAAAGCAAAGGAAGTATGTGAAAGATATAGAGGATTTATACCCCAAAGTGTAACCCATGCTGATGTATATGTAGCTATTAATGCACAATATCATGACTATTGTGAACTGTTTAAGTCATGGTTTAATGATGGCATAGAACAAAAGATAATTGAATCTGCTGTTGTATTCTGGTTCAAAGATGATGATTATAAAGATGGTTTTAAGTTATGGAATTACTTTAAAGAAGATTAGTTAAGATAGGACAAGATTAGTATCTTGTCCTTCTTTTTGTATATAAGACAAATACTTTTGTTGTACTACTATAAGAAGCTTATTTATGTACTTGTGTAAATACAGAGTTATCCATAACTTTGCACTATGTTTATAACAAATATTGTAGTAGAAGATGGAAGAAGAATTGAGTTTGGATAACATTTTAGGAGCAGATGAAATAGAAGATCTGTTTGTAGAAGAGGGGACACAAGATGCTACTGCTGATAAGGGCAATGCCCCCCAAGATAAAGATAATAATGAAGAAACTACTGAGGTTGTTGATGTAAATAATTTATTTACTGATAAGCCAGAGGGCGTAGGTAGTGGAAAAGAAGATGATATAGAGGAAAAGGAAGATACTGATTCTGGAAAAGGTAAAGGCACTTCTCTCAATAATAACTTCTACTCTTCCATTGCTAAAGCCTTGAAAGAAGAAGGTATCTTCCCTGACCTTGAAGATGATGTTGCTAACAAGATTCAGTCACCTGAAGATTTCGCAGAAGCTATTGAAAATCAAATTCAAGCAAGGCTTGATGAGAGGCAAAAAAGAATTGACAAGGCACTTAATGTAGGAATTGAGCCAGATGAAGTCAAGAGGTATGAGAATACACTTAATTATTTAAATTCTCTTCAAGACAATATGATTGCTGATGAATCTGATAAAGGTGAAAAATTAAGACAACAACTTATTTATCAAGATTTCATTAATAGAGGTTATAGCAAAGAAAGAGCACAAAGAGAGGTACAGAAATCTTTTAATTCTGGGACAGATCTAGAAGATGCAAGAGAAGCTTTAGCTAGTAACAAGGAATTTTTTCAAACTGAGTATGATAGTCTTATAAAGGAAGCTCAAGAAGAGGCTCAAAGAGAAGTACAGGAAAGGAAGAAACAGGCTGAAGATTTAAGGAAATCCATCCTTGAAGAAAATATGGTATTTGGTGACTTATCTTTGGATAAGGGTACAAGACAAAAAATATATGATAATATAAGTAAGCCTATTTATAAAGATCCTGAGACAGGAGAGTTCTTTACAGCTATTCAAAAATATGAAATGGAGAATAGGATTGATTTTTTGAAGAATCTAGGCCTATTGTTTACTCTTACTGATGGGTTTAAGAATTTAGACGGCTTAGTTAAAGGTAAAGTGAAAAGAGAAGTAAAAAAGAGCCTTAAAGAGTTAGAACATGTCCTTAATAATACAGCAAGATCCTCTGATGGCAATTTGAGGTTTGTTAGTGGAGTTGAAGATGATCCTGAATCCTTTATTGGAAAGGATTGGGATTTGGATGTGTAAATGGAATAATTTCATAAGAAATTATAAAGCCGTAGATATAAATAAAGAGTACAGAGTAAATCCTAATAAAATGAGACTATGATATAAGTAAATTCAAGGGAAAATACTACTGGGTACTATAGTACAAAATAAATTGAATAGCAAATAGATTATGTTAATGATTTGCAATTACAAAGGTAGGAGATGTACTTTGGAACACAGAAGTTATAAACTTTTATGGTATTATAAATATAACTAACAATTAAATTTGAGAAAATGGCTGGAAAATTAGGTAAATTTCAAATGGTAGGTTTCCAACATTGGAAGGGTTGACTCACAGGTTAAGCCCTTGTAAAATTGGGTAAAAACGGTGAAGCCCTCCAATAATAAAGGGTAATACCGTGCTAAGACATAGGATAATACCTATGGACAGTGTAACGCATAGAAGATGAAACTATGAATGGATTTATTTACATAATCCTACATTCGGGAAAGCATGTATTTATAACCACATAGAATATAATTCTTCCACGAGTGCCCAACATACTAAATAGTATGAAGATATATGCTGAACTTTCACAATGGTAAAGTGAAAGAGCTATAGGATAAAAAGCCTATAGGATAACAGAATGTTAACAAAAGAGAACCATCTTGGTGCTATCTTTCAGTTAAGTCCACAAAAAGCTACAAACCTAATGGTACAATTATTGGCCTATTATAGGGGAAAAACACTTGACACATTCCTTAATCAATTTCCAATAAAAGAATTTGAGGATGATAGTGAATACTATTGGGAAGTTATTGGTTCTTCAAGAAGAAATATTCCTCTTATAGAGGCAAGGGATGAAAATGGTACTGTTGTTGAGGCTGATAGTGGTATGATTGGAGTGGGTACTGCTCCTTTTTATTTAGTCTTTCCTGAAGACTGGTTTGCTGATGGTGAGTATATCGTTGGTAATCTAAATGAAGTCTATCAGTTTAGGATTCTTGGGGAGCCAAGAATGGAAGGTACCAATGCAGTGTATAAAGTAGAACTTGCAGGAGGCAATACAACAGGTGTTCCTGCTGAAAGGATACTTGCAGGAGAGAGATTCTCAGTTGAAGCTGCTTTCGTAGAAAAAGAGTTATCAAGAAAAGTAGGTGATGTCAGATTTACAAGCCCCATTTCCATGAGGAATGAATGGTCTGTAGTAAGGATACAGCATAAGGTTCCAGGTTCTATGCTGAATAAAAAATTGGCTATAGGTATTCCTATCCTTAAAGAAGAGGGAGGTAGAGCAGTTAAGACAGTTGCCACAAAGTGGATGCACAATGTAGAATGGGAAGTAGAACAACAGTTCTCTGAATACAAGAATAACGCATTGGCATTTGGTAGAAGCAACAGAAATTCCAATGGAGAGTATATGAACTTTGGTAAATCTGGTAATTCTATTAAAACGGGTGCTGGCCTGTTTGAGCAAATGGAAGTTGCCAATACTATGTATTACAATACATTTAGTTTGAAACTTCTTGAAGATGCTTTGTATGAGCTTTCTGCTTCTAAATTGGATTATGGAGATAGGTACTTCTTAATCAAAACTGGTGAGAGAGGTGCTATTCAATTCCACAAAGAGGTACTAAAGACAATATCAGGTTGGACTCAATTCGTTCTTGATAATAATTCTATTGGTGTTGTTCAAAAGACGCAGTCTAAGTTGCATCAAAACTCATTGAGTGCTGGCTTCCAATTTGTAGAATATCAAGCTCCTAATGGAGTTAGGGTTAAAATTGATGTAGATCCTCTTTATGATGATCCAGTAAGGAACAAAGTAATCCATCCAAATGGAGGCCCTGCCTTCTCTTACAGGTATGATATTATGTATATTGGTACTATGGACCAACCTAATATCTTTAAATGTAAGATTAAAGGAGATAATGAATATAGAGGTTATCAGTGGGGATTGAGAAATCCGTTTACAGGACAAATAGGTAATCCCTATATGTCATTTGATGAAGATGCCGCTGTAATTCATAGAATGGCTACTCTTGGTATCTGTGTTCTTGATCCAACAAGAACTATGTCACTTATTCCTGCAATTCTGCAGGGTTAACAATAAAGGGGAGTAGAGAAACTCCTACTTCCCTTTACCTTATTGAAAGAAAACAAAGGAAAGAAAATAATATAAGATATGGTAGAGAAGAAAATGGAAGAGAAAGTGGATTATACTGAACTTAATTTTGATGTAGATGATACAGAGATTCCACTCCGAGAAGTGTCAAAAGAAGAAGTCACTGCAAAGACCACAAGAAAGAAGCAAGAGAAGATAGAAGTGTCTGGAGATGCTCCAGTTAATTGTTTGAGAAATGAAAGAATTATTGTAAGACATATACCTAAATTGACAGGTATATGGGGTAATAATCCTAAACATGTATTGTCTGGAGGTATGGCAGAGGGGGCTGTAATAGTATTTACAGTACCAAGATTATCTTCAGGGATGTTTGTCAATGTTCTTACAGATAAAGAGAAAGCATTTCTCGAAGAAATAATGGGTCTTGAATATAACGCATTAAGTGTTTATAAAAAGGTGGATAATTTCTGGGATGATAGCAATGAAGGAGGTATCTCGAGAGTAAGATTATCTAAGCAAGATAATTATTTTAACCTTGCTGACCCAGAGGATTACATCAGATACAAGATACTATTAGCAAATAAAGATTATATTGCTCCATCATTACAGGTATTACAAGACAGCCCCAAATCTACTTACCAATTTGTTATTATATCAGATGGTGAAGAGACTAAGGTAAATAAGGATAATATGAGCACTACAATGAGATGCTATAAAGAGTTTGGTAAGATTGAAGATGATATTGATACTCTGAGGGTAATAGTGGAAATTATTGATGGGAGACCTACTTCCCCTTCAGCTAAACTTGAATTTTTACAAACAAGAGTTAATGCTCTGATTCAAGCAGATAGTAAGATATTCTTAAGAGTTGTTACAGATCCTCTCCTAGGTACTAAAGTCCTTATAAAGAAATGTATAGAGCTTGGTTTGATTTCAAATAGAGGTAACTATTTATACCTAAGAAGTGATAATTCTCCTTTATGTGAGATAAATGAAGAGCCAACATTGAATATAGCTGCTAAGTATCTCAATTCACCAAAGCATCAAGATATATTATTTTCTTTGCAAGCAAAAATAAAATAATATGACTAACGAAGAGTTCAATAATGAATTTGACATCTATTACAATAATATAGCAAGTAATCAATCTCCTGGATTGGATGAATATGAGAAATCTGTTATATTAACAAAAGCACAAGAAGAAGTAGTGTTAAGCTTGTATGGGGGCAGGAGTAATTTAAATATCTCATTTGATAATACTGAGGAAGCTAAGAGGTATTTAAGTAATCTAGTTAGGACTTGTGTGTTGAATCCACGTGAATCTATGTGGTGTAGTGGCAAATTATCATGTGACTCTTATACTTTTGTGTTACCTAATGATATATGGTTTATTGTATATGAATCAGCCCATCTTGAAGATGATTCATTATTAGGTCAATCTAGTAATGCCATAGTAGTCCCAGTGTCACAAGATGATTATTACAGGACTATAAATAGTCCATACAGAGGACCTAATCACAGAAGAGTCTTAAGATTGGATGTGAAAGATAACTCAGTAGAATTGGTATCCAAATACAATATAAAGAATTATACTGTTAGATACTTATCTAGGCCTGACCCTATTATATTGATAGATTTACCAGAGGGCCTATCTATAAATGGCAGAGAAGCCAGCTCAGAGTGCAGATTAAACTCTGCCCTACATAGAAAAATATTGGAAGTGGCAGTAGAAATTGCTAAAAGGGTATATTCAACACAAATAGTGAAATAATTTCTTATATTTGTTTAATTAAAAATTTTAATTATGGTATTTTCAACAAATCAAGTAAGGCAGCTTTATGTAGCTAATGCTCTAAAATCTCCCAATGTAATCAAAACTGATACAGCAGGTGCTATTGCTGTAAAATCCGATACAAATAAGACACATTTGTATTTTGAATATATGGGTGCAGGAGGAATAACGAGAAGTGACCTTATAAACACTGATAATATTATTTATGCCAAAGCTACTGATGCTGATGATTTAGCTCATGATTTAGCTAAGTATAAATTAACACTTGATAGTACTATCAATGGTGGTAATCCTGCAGGACAAGATTACATTTTAAGGATTGCATTCAGAAACTACATTGGACTGTCAGATGAGGATCAATATTATAAATATGGTATGGTACATGCTTATACAGGTATGACAGCATCAGACTTTTACAAGACACTAGCTATATCATTGGTTAAGAATTTCAGCAGAGAGGAAGAAGGATTGTTAAAATTCTATCTGGAAACAGGAGGTACTAAACCCGATACAGTTACAGGAACTCCTGCAGAGGTAACAAAAGATACCAAAGAAAGCTCTCTAACTGGAACATATACAGGATTGGTAATAGAAGAAGCTCCACAAGAATGGATTCTTGGTGTAATGGAACAGGTTCCTGTTAACTTTACACTACAGCCTGACTCTATTATTTCTGATGGTGATTATAGAATTTGGGGAGTTGTGAAGAAAGTGGCTTCAACCAATAGTATCTCTAATGGTCATAAAATTGCTGACTTAGAGTATTTCTGTATGGGTGAGAGAGGAGACGTCTATAGGATGGTAGGATTCCCTAATGTTATTAGAACAAGCTATCTAGTAGATCCAGAAAGTAAATATAATGTTATTGATATACATTATGCTTATATAGGCAGCAATGAGGGTGTACAAAAATCTGAAAAAGATATAACTTTGGTTGTTCCTAAAGTTGGTGCTAATAATTCAGTATCTAATAAGCTAGCTAATGACATTATAGCTGCTATAAACTCAGCTACAGGTCTATCTATTGCTAAATTGGATACTTCTGAGGGAGATTAAATAAGTAACAAAAAGAGGACTTAGGTCCTCTTTTTTTTTGCTTATAACATTAAATTTATCCATATAATATAAAAGTAATTAAATCCTTGTATAGCATATCGTTATTTATTATATTTGCAATAGAATATTAAAATATTATACTATGCACACATTTAGAGATTTAGTATATATGATTTTGGATGAGTTAAAGCTATTCTCTGATGATTCTAATTTTACTGAGGAACATATTATACTTCTATTAGTTAAATATAGAGCGATTTTATTAAAACAGAGATATTCTGACCCTAGAAAAATTGTATCAGAGGATAATTATCAAGAAGTGTATTTAAACCTAATAGAAGTTCCAGCTATATCAGGTATACCTTGTGAAGGAGGTGTGTTTTTGAGGAGTGAGGAAAGAATACCCTCACTTATGCCTTTTGGTGTTAAAAGGGTATATACAAGCCATTATTATAATGGAGAAATATCATTGGTTTCTAAGGATAGGATGAGATACACTGGATATAATAAGTATTTATCAAACATAGTATATTGCTCTATTGGGCCTGATAACTATCTATATTTTAAATTTAATAATAATGATTTTCTGAATACAGAAAATATCTATCTCTATGGTGTATTCCAAGATTGTGCTGCGGCATCAGATCTTCAATTAGGAGTAAATAATGAGTTATTGGATAGGGTATTTCCTATTGAAGATTATTTAGTACCTCCATTAATAGAGATGATAATCAAAACTCTCACCCCTGCAATATATAGACCAGAGGACAATATTAATGATGCTAAAGATAATTTATCTGAAGTAAATATCAAAAAATAGTATGGGATTATCTGATTTTAGAAACTCTATATTGAAAGTGTCAGGACATAGAAACCATAAGGTTAGAAACTCATATGGAGTTTATGATGGCTTCAAATTCTATAGAAAGAATAAACCAAAGGATCCTAAATATATACTTAATGAACATCAATACTTTTCTATTATTAGAAAAGTAAATGAGGAATTAGTAGAGCTATTCTTAAATGGTAATGATATAACTTTACCTTGTAGATTAGGCAGATTAGAATTGAGAAAGTTCAATGTAAATATATGTATAAAGGATGGGAAAATTAAAACTAATATGCCCATTGACTGGAATAGAACCATTAAATTATGGTATGAAGATGAGGAATCCTATAAGAATAAAACACTTATTAAAATACCAGAAAAAGAGGTGTTCAAGGTCTACTATAACAAGAACATAGCCAATTATGTAAATAAATTGTTCTACCAATTTAATATTAATAGGAATATTAAAACTAGACTGAAATTAAAGATTAAAAATAATGAGCTTGATGCTTTTATAATAAAATAATATTGAAATGGCAGAGGCATATAATAATATTAGATATATACTTGACAGTATAATGCAGCATCCATTGTTGCAGAACTTGACTCTTGAAAAAGCAGTAGCATATACTATTGAATTTATGAGAATTGTAGGAGTCCCTTCTATATTTGAAAACAAAACAGCCATATTAGAGATAGATGACTATAGAGCTGCTCTTCCTGATGATTATTATCAAATGATTCAAGTTAGAAGTACTAAAGAGAATATTCCCTTTAGATATTCTACAGATAATTTTCATTTAAGTCACAATAATACCAATCCTACAGAATATTCTGGCCTCACATATAAAATACAGGGAGGTATTATTTATACTTCTATAAAAGAAGGAGAAATAGAAATATCCTATGAAGCTATTATGGTAGATGATGATGGTTTTCCTCTTCTTCCAGACAATAGTAGTTTCACTAGAGCATTGGAATTGTATATAAAAAAGAAATGTTTCACAGTATTATTTGACTTAGGTAAAATACAATTAGCTGTGCTGCAAAATGTTCAGCGAGAATATGCTTGGGCAGTTGGAGACTGTCAAACAGAATTTAATAGACTATCTATTGATAAGGCAGAATCTTTCTATAATTCATGGAGAACATTAATAATAAGAGGAAATGAACATAGAACTGGCTTTAAGAGTAATGGAGAGTTAAAAAGGTTAAAACTTCAATAACTGTTTAGATATGAATAAATCCATAGTATTCAATATAAAGGGAATGAATAGGGATTTGAGTGTTTCCAAATTTAATCCTGAATATTCCTATGAAAATAAAAATCTAAGACTTATACCTCTTGGTGAGAATACTTTAGGTAGCCTTGTCAATGAGAAAGGTAATAAACTTATGGATATAGAAGGTCTTGGCAATAATATCATTGGAGTTCCTATAGGACAAGCTGTACTAGGCAATAATCTAATTATATTTACACATAATAGTATAGATTCATACTATATTCCTGATATAAATCATGCAGAGACTGCAAATATCTCTATTAAAGCAGAGACTACAAACATCTCTATTAAAGCAGAGACTGCAAATATCTCTGATATAGAGATAGAAAGCGGAGACTTTATATATAAGATAAATTTTAATGAAGGCATTATTAAGTCTGAATTATTATATAAGGGTTTTTTAAATTTTCAATACAAGTATCCCATAGAAGCTATAGCAAATTATGAAAATGACGCAATCCAAAAGATATACTGGGTTGATGGTATTAATCAACCCAGATACATAAATATTGCAGCAGATGAGAGAACTAGATCTCTGTGGAATGATGATAGCTTCAACTTTGCTAGTAGTAGTAGTAGTAGTAGTGAAGTTACTATAACTAGGTTAAATGACGGAGGCTATTTCTCTTCTGGTGTCATTCAATATATGTTTACATACTATACTAAGAATGGTAAAGAATCCTCTCCATTTTATATATCTCCATTATATTACATATCACTAGAAGACAGAGGATTAGATGCAGAATCTAGCTCTAGTAATTCTTTTGAGATAAAAATTAGTGATGTAAATGATAAGGAAGAGTATATTAGGGTTTACTCTATATTGAGAACCTCTATAGATAGTACCCCTATAGCTAAAATCGTTAATAACATTGAGATAAATGGAAATAAGGAAATAACATTTTCAGATACTGGTATATATGGGGAAGATGTTGATTATAAATTATTATTATATCTAGGAAGTGAAGATATAACAGCCTCAACATTAGGTATCAAAGATAATACTTTGTTCTTAGGAGGGATAACTCTCAATCAGAAAGATATAACAGATAGCATCAAAGATAAAGTAAGAAAATTAGGTATAGTTTATACCAACCAAGGGGAATTAGGGTACCCAGTATCAGACCCTACTGGAACTACATATTCTTATGATAGTACTTTACAGTATAACTCTCAACAGATTAGAACTTTTAAATATTTGGAGTGGTACAGATTCGGGTTACAATTTAAACACAAATCTGGTAAGTGGAGTTCTCCAGTCTTTATAAGGGATGCAAGAAATACAGTTAGTATAGGGGTTCCAGATATAAAATCTGGAACAATGAAAAATAAGAAAATATTCCCTGTTATAGCTAATTTAGAGGACTATACTTATACAGATAGTGAGGGAGAACACAGCATAATATCTGATTTGTATAATGAATTAAGTGAATTAGATTATGTTGCTGTAAGACCTATTATTGTATATCCAAGAGAAGAAGAGAGAGAATCTATTTGCCAGGGTATATTATGTCCTACCCTCTTTAATTTGAAAGATAGGTGTGATGGAGAGATTTATGCTATACCATCATGGTTTACAAGACCTTTTAAACCTTATGACCAAGGTAGAACTATAAATGACAAATCCAATGTTACTATCACGAATTATTATCCAGATACTTTAAATCCAGTTATATTCACATATAGTAATGGAGACACTAATGACCCTATAATAGAGTCAAATGGAAAGTTTTCCAAAAGAAATGTATTAGCAAATGAGAGTAGAAGTACTATAAATTTAGGTTCAGATAGGTCTTTTCATGATCAGAACTGGTTTAATATTTATACTTTTAATAGAGTCCCTTATAGTAAAATTGCTGAAGAGGGTTCTTGGTTGGAAAATACTCATTTAATTGGCTTACCTAATAATTATAATAGAAATTGTGAAATACAGCTTACTTATAATAATCTTACTTGGCCTGTAGGGAATAATACCAATAATAGAAATGAAGATGACGCATTAATAGACAACTATAGCGACAATTTCTTTGTGGATCAAAGTATCTTTACTCTGCATTCTCCAGATATAGAATTTAATGACAATATTGATAAGCTAATTAGTAATGCCAAATTGAGAATAGTTGGCATCGTTCCTATTACAGCATTTGCTTCAGATATAGATATAGAAGCTAATAGTCCTTCTGCATATGTAGATAAGGCAGCTTTAGATAGTAGTTCCTCCCCAACATATTCTACTAAGTTTGCTCCAGGACTTGTAAAATCCTTTGATAATGTAGAGGTTTTGAACATAGCACATGATGGAGGCAGGTGCTTATGTGCTTATCCCTTTTGGAGAGATGAAATATACAATTACGATGCTTATTTTAAAAATCAAGCTAATCCTAATCATTATGATACCTCCTTTGTGGTATATCCTTGGCATAGGGAAGGATGTCTAAACAACTCTGATAGGACAGATGCTGCAGCTCCTTCTTTATTGATAAAGAAAACTATGTCTAATCTCAGATACTCTTATACAAATATTTATTTGAATAGTAATAAAATTTACTATACTGAAATAGAAGGGGATGCAAATAAAAGAGGTATAACAGGAGCTTATCTCTTTAGGTCTGACAGCACAGATATTATAAAACTCCCATCCCAGAGTAATGGAGATGATATTGTATATATGGGGAATGTTGATAAGGTAGTCTATAAGTCTGTAAATAATAATAATGGTGCATATCCTATTAATACCTCCTATGTTGGACCTTTAAGATATACAGGGAATAGTATAGTTGGGTATAGTACAAATAGAGTCACTGAAATAGGTGATCCAGATATTGGTTATACTAGGTTTCAAGGGGATAATGTTATGCAAGTAGCTTATCCTATTAATACTGATTATGTCTTTTCCAAACCTGAAACAGTGAAGGCAAAAGGATTTTCGACTACTAATCTGGGGAATCAGCCTGTTAGAATATCCTATAAATCTACTCCCCATATTGTAATGTCTCTTAAATATACTAATAACGGGAAACAAATAACCTTGCCATCTATAATAGATGGAGATAATAGTGGAAGTTGGTATATTAACTCTACATTCTTTAAATTTAATAAGGAGGACTCTGGCAGTACCCACCTACTATGGGATAAAAACAGAGAAATTACAGGAACTATAACAGATATTATAGATTTAAGCTATAAGTTTCGTAGCCTGGATTACGGATTTTTATGGTTAGGGGAGCTATATAGAGATGATATACAGAATAGATTTGGAGGTACTTCATCTACTGCTGTAGAACAAAATGAGTGGTTAATTTGTGGAGATGAAATAAGTATTGAAAATATAGGTAATATAGTATGGAAAGAGGGAGATACATATTATCAAAGATATGACCATTTAAAGACATATCCTTATGAGGAAGGATATAAAAACAATATAGTAGATATAGTATCTTTTATGTGTGAGACCAGAATAAATATTGATGGAAGATATGATAGAAATAGGGGATTAAAAGATAACACTAACATAAATCCAAATATATTTAATCAAATCAATCCTGTATATAGTCAGCTTAATAACTTCTTCACATATAGAGCTTTGAGTGATTTAAGAAATGACAAATTTTTAAATCTAATAACTTGGACTCAACCAAAATCCAATGGGCAAGACATTGATCCTTGGTTGAATATAAGCATGTTAAATACTTATGACTTAGATGGTGCTTTAGGTCCTGTGAATGCTATTAAATTTTTAAATAACAGTCTTATAGCTTTTCAAGATAAAGGTATTTCAGAAATATTGTATAATACAAGGACTCAGTTATCTACAACTGAAGGTGTTCCAGTGGAATTGGGCAATAGTGGTAAAGTTAATGGAGTAAGATATATTAGTAATATCATAGGATGTCAAAATAAGTGGTCTATTTGTCAGAGTCCTAATGGACTATACTTTACAGATGATATTTCAAAGAGCATTTATTTATTCAACAATTCTATAACTAATCTTAGTGATTCAAAAGGATTTCACTCTTGGGTATATAGTAACTCCAAGGAAGGCATTGTTTGGAATCCTGTTGATTTTAATAATATGGTAACTTATTATGATAATACCACTGGAGATATATTGTTTATAACAAATAAAGAGTGCCTAGCCTATAATGAATTGTTTAATGAGTTTACATCATTCTATAGTTATGAAAAAACTCCTTATATATTTTCCCTAACAGATACCACTGGGGCTATAAGACCATTCAGTTCTTATAAAAATATCTATGAAGGTGGATATAAACTATGGAAGCAACATGAAGGTAATTATAACGATTTCTATAACGTGTTGCAGCCTTATTATATAAATATAATAGCTAATCCAGATCCTACAAGTGACAAAATATTCAACAACATTGAATATAGAGCTGACTGTTTTTATGATGATAATACATACTGGTATGATCATATGGCTTTTGATAGATTAGAGGTAAAAAATGAATATCAATCTAATAGTGTAAGTTTAAAATTTAATAGAATAGGTAATTCTAATGTTAAGAAGAAATTTAGAACATGGAATCTTTTAATACCAAGAGATTCAAAGAATAATAGAGATAGGATGAGAAATCCTTGGCTTAATATTATGTTAACTAAAAATGATGTATACGCGGGAATTAAGACAGTTATACATGATTTAATAGTGCATTATTTTGAGTAGTGTTAATACTAGGTAAACAATTTGATTTACCTAGTATTATTTTTTTAAGTAAACTATTGTATATAACAAACTCTTTCTATATCTTTGTAAGATTAAAACTATTATTCATGACTAATAAAAGGATTAGAAATAATAAGAGAGCCTTACACTTATATGCCTTTGGTGACAGATTGAATAAAATATCAGATAAGGTGTCTGGCAATCTTACTAATAAATCTCAGAATTTATTTAATACTTTAGGTTCAGTTGCTGGAGGGGTAAGTGATGTATTAGCTGGCGGAAATTCAACAGGAGTTGGGAGTGCTATGCAAACTATAGGCTCTTTAGCCTCTAATATACCTGGGGTAGGAGGTATAATAGGAGCTGGTGTTAATGTCTTGGGAGGTCTTGTAAATGCAGCATTTGGTTCTAATATAAATGAAGAGGCTGTAAAAGATATTGAACAAGCCAATGCTTCTCAAAGAAATATTACAGTAGATCAAAGTAGCTATGATAATTTACTTGCCCAACAAGCTTCTCAGACTCCTCTTGGGATTATATCTCAAGATGAGGTTGGGACTGATGGGTGGTTTTCTGATAAAGCAAAGAACTTAACTAGGACTCTTAATGAGCAGAGAAATGCTGCAAATTTGGCAGCACAAAGTGCCTTTGCTGTTGGAGCTGATAACATTGAAGATAGACAATTAAATGATCTATTAAGTAATTATATGGCTGAAGGTGGAAAAATACATATAAATCCTTCAAAGAAGGGAACATTTACAGCAGCTGCTAAAAGAAGAGGGAAAGGAGTTCAGGAATTTGCCAGACAGGTGTTGGCTAACAAAGAAGATTATTCTCCTGCTATGGTTAAGAAGGCTAATTTTGCTAGGAATGCCAGTAAATGGAAACATGCTGATGGGGGATATTTGTCTGGTGATGAATACAGTTACATAGGAGGTTCTCCAAGGGGAGCAAGGCAGAAATATTATGATAGGGATACTGAATTCGCTGATTCTGTTAAGAGTATTGCAAAAAGATATAATATCCCAACTAATGTATTGGCTACAAGGTTAGCTCAAGAAGGAGTCATAGATAGTTACATTAATATGTATAACACTGCTAAAGAGTTACCTAGAACTCCTTTATCAGGATTTACAGATTTTGGTTTAGATGATTTTTATACCCATTACAAGAATGGGGATGTTAAACTTCTAGAAGACTATCCAGTACATGAATTTCCTGTAATGAATGAGCATGGAAGGCCTGTTAATTCAGTTATTTTTGATGAATGGTATCAGCCTATTTCAGCAGTAGCTGCTGAGTTAATCAGCAGGAGAGACTATATGAAGAAGAAATTTCCTAAAGTAAGTGATAATAATCTTTGGGCATATGCCCAAGCAGGGTATCATAGGGGTAATGCAGGAGCTGCTAATCTTATTAGGAAAGGTAAATTGAATCCAATAGATTCTTATCCTGTCTATATTAAATTAAGTGGGTCTGAACCTTTTGAGTATGATAAACCTGTAGTAAAGCCCAAGCCTATTAAGAGACAAGATTTAAGCAAGATAGATGAGTCTAGTATATCTCCTATATTAGAAATACCTGAAGCTAAAATAAATATCCCTGTTTTATATAATGAGGGAGGAAAGATAGATACACGCAGAACTGATTTCACCAATGGGGTTAAAACTATCAATGAGGGGGGCTTACATGAAACTAATCCCCTTAATGGTGTTCCTATGGGTATTGCACCTGATGGTGAACCTAATCTGGTAGAAGAGGGAGAAGTAATCTATAATGACTATGCCTATAGTAATAGACTCTTTCCTGACAAAAAAGTGTTGCAGGAAGTAGGATTACCTACTAAATACAATAATTATTCTTTTGCTTATATAGCTGAAAAATTGAGCAAAGAGTCTGAAGAAAGACCTAATGATCCTATAAGTATGAGTGGTTTGAAAGATAGTATGAATAAGTTACAGCAAGCTCAAGAAGTTATAAAGGAGATGAAGAAGATAAAGAACAATAAGAATTATAAAGAGCTAGGTGGCCACTTATTTGATGGCTATAATGATTCCTATATAGAAACAGTGGATGGTATTAAATATGAAGTACCTTATCTAACCAAAGCTGCTCCAAATCTCATAGGTAATCCCTACAATAGGTATATAAATCCTGCTAATAGAGGAGCTGATGAGTATGAAAGCACTGATGGTGTGCCTTCATTTCAAGTAGGCAGTAGGTATGCTCCTATAATAGGAAGTGCTGTCAATGTTATGACAGATAGGCTTGGTATAACCAATAGGCCAGATTATTCTAATCCTAATTTAATTGGCAAAGCTGCTTCAAATTTAAGAGAGGTTTCCTATAGACCTGTAAGTAACTATTTATCATATAAACCCCTAGATAGAAATTATTATACAAATCAATTAAGGTCACAAGCAGCTGCTAATAGAAGAGCTATAATGAATCAATCTAATGGTAACAGAGCTACAGCAATGGCTGCATTACTGGCTGCTGATAACAATGCACAGATGCAACTTGGTAATCTTGCCAGACAAGCTGAGGAATATAATAGAAGTCAAAAAGAAAGGGTAGAAACGTTTAATAGGGGCACTGAGCAGTTAAATAGTGAAGGAGCTATGAGAGCAGCTTTAGCTAATCAAAACTTAGATAAGGTAAGGTTACAAGCAGCTGTTCAGGAAGCTTCATTTAGAGACCAGATAGATAGAGCTACTTCTGCTGCCAAGTCCTCAAATCTTTCTAATTTATTAACTTCTTTGGGAGAATTAGGGAAAGAGAATTTTGCTATAAATATGGTAAATAGTAATCCCTATTCTGATTATACTCTTAATAAGAGAGGTCAAGTACACTATAAGAGAAAGAAAAGGAGATAATTAATACAAATACGAGGAGCAATATGGCAGTTAATTACATAGTAACAAATAGCAAATTTAATCCTTTCTCCTATGCAGAATTGATTCAGCCTGTTCAATTAGCTAATCAGGCTCACCAAGAGCTTGAGAATAAACACTCTGAGTTAGCTACTGGAGCTAATATGTTGGAAGGGATGCTTAATGAACAAACTGATTATGATGTTTATAAGACTTACAAAGAATACATTAACGATGTAGAAAATCAGGCGGAGTTGTTATCTAAAGAAGGATTAAATCCTTTGAGTAGACAAAATATGCTAAAATTAAGACAGAGATATTCAAGTGATATTATTCCTATAGAGCAAGCTTATAAAAGGAGACAAGAGCTTGTTGATGAACAGAGAAAGGGACTATCGCAGGATAACACTTTGATGTTTGATAAGGATGCTTCTGCACTAAGACTCGGTGATTTAATTAAGAATCCTCAATTAACTTACCAATCATATTCGGGGGCTAACCTTATGAATCAAGTAGGGTCTGCTGCTAAAAATTTAGCTAAGGAGATGAGAGAAAACCCAAGGAGGTGGAGAGATATTCTTGGAAATCAATATTATGAAACCATCATGCAAAGAGGCTATAGTCCTGAAGAGATTATTCAAGTATTACAAAATGATCCAAATGCTTCTCCTATACTAGAGAATATAGTGGAAGACGCGATAAAGAATACAAATATTGCAGGCTGGGGAGATAAGGATCTCCTTGAAAGAGCTTATAAGTACGCAAGACAGGGATTATGGAATGCAGTTGGGGATACTCAATATCAGATACAACCTAATAGAGGTTATATATCTCCTGAAAATAGGAAGAATAATAAGGATGATAAAAGACTTTATTATAGGACATCTGCTGTATCTTCTGTAGATGAAACTAAGAAAACTTCCCAAATGAATGCAGATTTGCAAATTTTAAAGGAGATAATGGCTAACCCAAGTCTACTTGAACAAGAAGATACAAGAGAGGTGATAGATACCAGTAGGATAAATTCTGGCCCAGTGCCTAATTATTGGATTGGTATAGGATCAATACCTATGAGGCAGGTAACATATTATCCTTATGTGGATAAACTAAAAAAGATGGCAAAAAAATATGGAGATATAAATTATACTATTACAGATGGTAAACTAAGTGGTAATCTTAAAGACATTGCACAGCAGATTGAAAATGATATTAAAAGTAGTGCAGTAAGGGAATTTACTTATATCCCCAATATTACACAGAATGATTTGATTGTTGATGTTCTGAGAAAAAATTCATTATCACGCTATAGAAGATCTAATAATTCTGGCTTATCAGAGCTTGAGGATGGGGTAATAGGGGATGAGATAGATACTGAAGATTTAGATAAGTATTTCACACCAGATGCTAATATAGAATTTGATCCTGATTTGGGATTTATTATTACTTCCCTTGATAATAAGGGTAAGGTAAGATCAGCAGTTATTGATACTGAATTATTAGACGATTCTAATAGAACTGTTAAGAAATTCCAAGAAAACATCAAAATAGCATTAGATAACGGAGAGCCTGAAGTAGCTACTTTATTCATAAATGGATATGATGATGAAAATGGAATTCACCATCCTGGTCTAATGGAGTTCATATATAATAGATTTAACACTCTTGAAAAGAGACAAAGCAATACATCTAGTAAATAAAGATAATTATGGCAGTATTAGATGATCAACAAATACAAGACCCTTCTGTAAATGGAGCTACGGGCTTAAAGGGTTTGGAAGGTATTAATAGATTGAAAGAGAAGGGCATTAACATTGATACCTCTATCCTTACTCTTCCTGATGACTATAGAGGCACAATGGAGGCAATCAATCAAGCTACTACACCAAAACAGGATATAGGTTTTGCCGGGATTAATGATAGTATGTATGATAAATATATCACATCTGCATCACAGCTTGATAATTTAGCTAATACAAGGGGAGAGCTACAACCATGGTATGCACAAATAGGAGCAGGGTTGGCTAAGGGTGTTATTCTTGCATGTACAACTTTTCTTGATGGTATCGTAGGTTTAATACTTGGTGCTGGGCAAGGAGTATATAATTTGGTAGATGAAGATCCTAACACTGGATTTAAATCTGGTCTTTGGGATAATGATTTCTCCAGAGCTATGCAATTTGTTAACAAATGGTCAGAGGAAGCATTGCCTAATTATTATACAGATGCTGAGCGAGAACAACCTTGGACTAAAAATATTCTTACCTCAAATTTTCTGGGTGATAAATTTATTAAAAATCTTGGCTTTGCAGTTGGTGCTTTCTATAGTGGAGGTGTCATCTCTTCTGGAATTAAAGGAGCATTAAAGGCAGCCCCTAAATTAACTCAAAAGGCCTCTAATTTAGCTAAAACCACGGGGATAGTAAAAGATGCCTCACAATTCCCATCTATTGCTACTTCTGCTGTAGGTGCCACTATATCAGCAGTTAATGAAGGAAGGATTGAAGCTCTGAATAACTCTACAGATTGGTTCGACCTACATAAAGCTAAGCTAGATGATCAGTTTGGTGTAATAGATAGTGATACTTCTAATTTAACTCTAGGACAGCTTAATACATATAATGAGGTACTGAGTAAAATGAATGAGGATAGGATAAAAATGGGTAATGCAGATATGCTCATGAACCTACCTATCCTTACTGCGTCAAATATTATACAGTTTGATAAATTATATGCCAATGGCTTCAAGACAGCAAGGAAAGCAACTAATATAGTAGAAAAGTCTGGGAAATATACAGCAGGGACTACAAAGTTAGGTACTGCTGCAGCTATTACAGGAGGTGCACTGTCTGAAGGTAGTGAAGAGATCTTACAAAGTGCTGCAAGTAGAATATCAGGTGATTTCTACTCTACTGACGTAAATAATTTCTACAAAGCAAAGGTTGACCCAGAAGCCGCACAAGAAACATTATCATGGGTTAAGTCCTATGCTAAAGGAATCAATGAGACAGTAAATGATGGGTCAGCATGGGAAGAGTTCTTTATTGGTTCTTTGACAGGTGCATCAGGTATGCCAAGATTTAGAGGAATCAAGAATGAGTCTGGCTCATTACAGTCTCCTATTACTATTGAAGGGGGTTCCATAAATAAATGGAGAGAATATAGAGAGAAAATAGCAAGGGAACAAAATATTGCTGATTACATAAATAATAGAGTAAATTCTCCTGAATTTAGAAATTATTATCAAGGCCTTATTAGACATAATAAGTATCAAAATGATATGAACCAGGCTGCTGAGCAAGGTGATGAATTTGACTTTAAAAATGCAGAACATGCCCAGTTAGTCTCTGATATTGCAATGTTTGATAATGCAGGTAAGATAGAAGACCTTAAGACATTAATCTCTTCTGCTTATGACATTTCAGATGAGAACTTAATTGCTATAGTGGAGAATACAACTGCTATAACAGATAAAGGAGATTTAGTGGGACCATTTGCTCAATATGCCATAAAAAATGCCGATGGCACTATATCAGTCAATTTTGGGAATGAAGAGAGTAAGCAGGAGATGATTGAAAAACTCACTCAGAATAAGGATGATATGCTTAATACAATTAAGCAATACCAAACTATAAGAGATGAGCTTGATATTATAACTGGACAGCAATTATCTGATGACCAACTTGAGGAGCTTACATGGATGAAATCCCAAATAGATAATTGGTCTGACAGAGCAGTTGAGATGTCAAAAGATATTAGATCTTCTATTGATAATGTTATAGGAAATTTATCTGCAATACTTAGATTTAATCAAGCAATAAGAAGCTATGAGGGCCAAGCACATGCTAATTTATCTAAGGAATATTTACAATCAGATAAGAATATAAGAGCTATTGAAGAAACTATTAGTGCCCTTAATATAGTTATGAATCAAGATGATAAATCACTTGCATATATATTAGCTAATAGACCTAAGCTTGTAGATGGGCTTATTAAAGAGATTAATGAAGTTGATGACATTACACTTAATGCGGATGAAAAACAAAATATTATAACCAAATTTAATGATATTGTTAGGTTAGGGAATGCTTCAAAAGTATATAGCGCAAAATTAAAAGAATACCTTGGAAATCCTAAAAAGCAGATAGAGAATCATATAGAGGCAGATAAGCAATCTATACAACAAGAAGTAGAGAAGAAATCTAAAGATTTAAAGAATTTATTGAACTCTGCCACAAATCTACAAGAGTTTAGAGGCATTATAGATTCTCAAGATGATACAGGAAATGTAAATGGTATTTTGGAATCTTTAGAGAATGAAGGAAATGAAATGGCTAAGAACTATAGAGAAACTTCACGATATAATAGTGAAGTAAGGCTAGCTATCAATTCTTCAGATGCAGATGTACAAACTAAACAGGATGCAATAAAGCTTCTTCAAGACCAGTTCAATAACTCCGAAGATCTTGAACAGTTGGCTAACCCTAACTCAGTCTATATCAATAATGAGAATGCCTTTGATGAGGATTCTGAGGGTGATGTTGAGTTATCTGCAACAAGATTCCAAGAAGCTCAATATGCTTTGCAGAATGCAATGTTTCAAGTAAACAATGACAATAGATTCAAGGATAGATTCTCACCTGAATATAAGAAGCCTGCAGAAAAAAGAGAGGGAACTGTAAGAGGTGATGATAGAACCACTACAGGAGATAGTGGCACATCTACAATTCCTACTGTAACAAGTAGTAGGAACTTTCCTGCAACAGAATTACCTGTAGGTAATATAACCGCTGAGATGGTTAATGAGGAGAATAAGAAAGCCAATGAGAGGGTAGAAACTCCACAGAGACCAAATAGAGATACCTCCAATCAATTCTATAGGCCTGCTATACCTGAATTACATATAGAAGCAAGTAAAGAAGGAGATTTTAGACCATTTGATATTGTAGTAAGTGAGAGAGAAAAGAATGCAGACTTCTCTGGCATTTATGGTTATCTAAGAGACCAAGGAGCATTCAGATATGTAAATGAGGGTAACTTGAAAGCAGGTGATGAGCTTGGCTTTATGATTGACCCAGACTTTAATGACCATACTATATTTATTATAGATAAAAGGAATGGTCAGGTAGTAGGTAGTTTGGATGAATCTGATCATAGTGTTTCAAGGTATGAGGGTTTGAAGGGTCTTGAAGAGAGGATAAGAGGTGAATATGCTAACAGGCAAAATAAGACTGGTAAGTTTGTTGCTACACCTATTACAAAGGTATCTAAAGTAATGGTAGGTAGAATCCCCTATGGTAATACTGAGAGGAGTCTATCTGAGATACCTAATGTATCTTCAACTGATAGAAAGCCTGTCTTTGGTATTATAAAGAATGGTGTTCTTACTACTAATGGTAAAATTGATGACAGTCTTATTATCAAGCCAGTGGATATGAGCCAAAAGGAAGGTAGATTATATCTACTTATACCTAATGGAGCTGGTAAGTATTCCCCTGCTGCTGTGAGGGTTAAGCACTTCAATAATGAGGAGTTTAATTTGAATGACAGTTTAGTAAGTTCTACTCCTGTAGGGGAAGATATAAAGAATGCCATTACTAAGTTATCAACTGCTACATCACAAGGTGATGTATCTGTTGCCATGCAAGACTTAGCACAAGACTTGTATATGCAGGATATTATGGTCACTTGGTTTAGTAGTAGGGCAGGTGATGGTATTGTTATCAGTAAGAGGGTAAGAAAGCCAGATGGTACTTATGAGGAAGTAATCATTAATGGAAAGGAGCAAATCAAGGAGGATAAGTATGATGTATATTTCTCTGTGGGTAACAAGTATACAAATATTGAAGGTGCTGACTTTGATATAACTGCCCTTGAAGATTTAGGAGACACCTCTTCTTTAAGAGCACCTAAAGATCCTAAGGATATATATAGGGAAATACTTGGAATCCTTACCAGATTCAACTTGCCTTTGCAAGTTAGTGCAAGGAGAATAAATGATGATAAGTATAATGATAGATTAGTTGACTCTGATATATTAACTTCAAATATCATAGATGCTTCTGTAAGAGGCACTTGGTTTACAACAGATTATTTTGATGATGAAAGTAACCTACATCAAGCTATAAGTCCAGCTTCTGTGGCTCCTCAGCCTAAGAGGAAGATAGAGACTCCAGTTGGAGGTACTGAAGGTGCTATTGCAGGTACAAGAATAGTATCTGTATTCTCAAATAAGCCATACTATGTAGACTTAAAGACAAACACTATAAGAGATGACCAAGGTAGAACTGTAGAAGTCACTGACAGCAATAGAATATTGCTTGATTTAGTTTGGGCACAAGATAACTTTGGGAGTTCTGCTAACTCTTCAATGATGGTAGATAATAAAGTTCTTACTCCTGATGGTAAGGTACTTGATAGAAGCAAGCAGATATATCTTAGTGGTCAAGAAGCACAAGATGTTAAGGATACTATTGCAGGTAGAAAGAAAGAAAAAGAGGATAGGGTTGCCAAGTCTAAGGAGGTTATCAGTGAAATATATGAGAACCAAAAGAAAATAGACAAAACAAGAACTGATGGAGAATTTTATTATGTACTTGAAGATGATGGGGAATATCATCCATATAGTAGGGTACATAGTAGATTAGGTTCTAATTGGGTAGAGTCCTCTAAGCAAACAGAGGCTCTAACACAAGTAAGGACTAAGCTGTCACAGTTGGTTGATACTCCTGCTCAATTTGACAATTACTTGAAGTTCCTTGAAAACAAGTATAAGATTAGTCTTGATGGTTATCAAGGAAAGACTGATGCTAAGAGTAGAGATACTATTGTGAATATAGTAAGAGATGAGATGTCTGGTACTAATTCACAAAGAGCACTTGATGCTGGCTCAGCAATAGATAGTATTATCAGACAGTACTTTACTGTAAGGGATGTGTCTAAGATAGTAAAACCATCCAATATATCAGAGAATGCCTTCATAGATCTGATTACTACTCTTAATGTTGTTAAGTCAAATATGGAGCAAATGGGAGAAAGATTCCTTGCTGATAATATTGTATTGTTCCAAAAATATCCTGATGGTACAAGAATTGCAGGTGAAGTTGATGTTCTTTCTGTTGATAAGAATGGTAACTTTAGAATCTATGATGTAAAGACAAGTAGATATAGTTTCTATGACTTTACAGATAAATATGGTAATAAAGTCAATTACTTTACTACTCCATCTACTACTCAGAGAATGAGTGCAAAAGATTATTACACTTTACAGCTTTCTGCTTACAAGAACCTATTTGAATCTCAATATGGTGTACCAGTTACTAAGTTAGCTGTAATGCCATTTGTATTGAATTATGATAAGGAGAATATATCATCAGTACAAAGTGAGAAAGGTATTCCTATTGCATACAATCCTGCTGTTAATGTACCTTTAGCAAGTGCAGTTAAGGTAGATAAATTTACAGAAACTCCTGCTACTCCAGCACAAGCCTGGACAGTATTACCTATCTTTGAGACTTCTCTGGAAATTCAAAATCCTATAGAAGATCTGATTCCTGAAGCTGACATGGAAAATTCTATTGTAGGATATTATGAGATAGGAAGCAGGTTACATAAGGGATATATAACTCCAGTAGGCATTATTGGAGGAGTACAGGTTTATATGACTAAAATACCCACACTTACTACTGGTACTTTAAATAAAGAAATAGCTAAAACTGTTACACCTTATGTTGCTTATAATGATTATTACGCTATATTCCCCAATGGTAAGACTTTCAAACTCATAGGCAAAGTACCTATAAAGGGTGAAAATGCCATGAATGATAATCAAGCTAAGGATACTATAAATAGGGTACTAGGAGGAAATCCAAGCAGAGTACAGGATTTATCTAAGGAGAAAACTATATTATTCAATCCAGATGAGGTTCCTACTGTAAGTGTTACCCATTCCACTACTATAGAAATTCCTGCTACTATTAATCAGAATAATACTCAAGTTGGAGCTGCTTATACAGTACAAAAGGAGGAAATAATTAATGTTAAAAAGCCTTCAAGGATGAGACATAAATTAAGAAGAATAGATGAGTCCATAAATGCTCCTATATGGAATCAGAAAAAAGAGCTTAATTGGTTAAATAGGGTACTTCCTCAATTATCTGAGGATAATAGAGTAAGAGTAGTGAAGGGACTTATCAAAGTGAGTGATAGTGGACCTTTAGCTTGGGGCCAGTTTGATAATGGAATAATTACTTTATCTGATATAGCTGCTAAGGGCACTGTATATCATGAAGCATTCCATACTGTATTTAATCTCCTTCTTGATAATAATGAGAGACAGGCATTATATAATGAGGCAAAGAAGTTATATGGTGAGAAAGATGATCTCTCATTAGAGGAAGATATGGCAGAGGGATTCAGAGAGTATGTAATGACACAAGAGAAGAGGGGGTTAGGTAGAAAAATACTTGATTTCTTTAGGGACTTATTTGCTAAGGTAACTAATTGGGGTGAATTTAGACCATATCTGATAAGTTATTATAGAATGATTAACCAAGGTAAGTATTCAAATAGCACATTCAAAGTCCCCATTATTAATGAGCTAAGAGGGGCTACAAATAATACAACAACATTTAATTCATTAAATGAAACTGTAAAGGAAAATTTACTGAAAAAGGGCTGGACAGCAGAAAAGTTTGATTCAATCTCTCAAGAGGAGAGAGACCAAGCTATCAAGTGTATAGCCTTTTAATCAGTAGGCTGAAATTTTTTATTAGGGCAGGGTTGTTACCTTGCCCTATTTTTATACCTCCAAATATATCCCATAGCATATTTATATTTCCCTCTACAGCATAGCCCAATTCCAGAGTCATTTTTAGCATTTATAGCTTGTGCAGCAGCTTTTATAGATGGAAACTCTTGTATAAATTCACCATCAAGAGAGTACTGTAATACAGGTCTATATAAATAAGGTCTAATTTTTCTCTTAGTATTTATGGTCTCTACAAATTTTGCAGTTCTATCTCCATAATTTATATTATATTTAGCGGTACACCATTCTAAATTTTCTACACTATTGTTCTCCTTATCTTCATCTTTATGGTTTATAAAAGGATAATTATTGGGATTAGGAAGAAAAGCTAATGCCACAAGTCTATGTATCATCCTATTTTTACCTCCTAAACTTACTTTTAGATACCTATTATGACTAAGGAATGGCTTTAGTAATCTTCCTGTTTTTACATTCCTCACTTGTCCTTCATTATTCACTTCATACTTAGAATTTTCATCTATTAATTTCCAATTTTCCATATCATATAAATTTTCTGCAAAGATACAAAAGTTTTTGCAGGGTAGCAAATTTTGAATAAAAAAAAAATAAGGGGAGGAGTAGAGCTTAATCTACTCACTCTCCCTATCTGCTAATTATTATCTGTTATGTTATTGCTTGAAGAATGGAATACCTTCCTCAGGATGTAAACCTCTATAAATGGTTCTATTCATTGGAATCAGTGGAGATTCAAAGAATAGTCTTGTTGCCTTAGATTCTCCTTCATATCTACCTGACTGTATCAAAGCATCCTCTCCAGCAAATACCTCATAATTAAATGGATTTATAAGTCCAATTAAATCAAGAGTATCCTCAAGAGTATTAATGCCAGCAGCAGGAGATTTAAGAATCTTCAATCCTTCTCCAATCATTTGAGGTCCAGGAATCTGTGAACCTAATTCAGTATATAATCTTCTTGCTTGGTATTCTACCATCTCAATCAACCAAGGTCTATCCTTATCATCTGACCCGTCCATAAGACCAAGTACAAGTGCTACTGCCAAGAAATGACCAACTTCAGTTGCAGCTCTCTTGATATTTGCCTTTTCAGTCTTAGTGAGCTGGTTCCAATTTGCAGCTAATGCAAATTGACCCTCTCTTAATTCCTTGGCAAGCTGCATCAAGAATCTGCCTGTGGTGATATAGTAACCCTCTGTCCATGCTTGCAAATCATAGTTATATGTGGCAGACTTGAACCTTCTGTTAAGAGATGGTTTAATCCACTTTCTGAACATAACACCCATTCTACCAATGGCTAATCTCTGTACTGCACTTCTATCAGCCTTATTATAAATACCATGCATTCTTTGATTTATAGCAGCAGATTTCCTGCTAAATGCTATAATATCATCTCTTGTAAATGCAGAGCCATCTTCCTTAGTATATCCTTGCTTTAACTGCAATTTAGCACCTAACTTCTTATTGTTCTTATCAATAGGAACCACCTCCATAGCATCCCACAAAGATGTAATCTTCCCATTAGGAGCCTTCATCTTATAAGCATCTGCAAGTGCCAATGAAGTTCTATTCTGCATCCAATGCTCACCAGCATTATTCATAAGGAATAAGGCAGAAGTACCAAACATTCTACTGAACCAAGTCTTCCTGTCAAAGTTTACCTTTCTAACATTAGTTTCATACTCCTGCATTACATTGAATAATTCATCCCACAAAGCAAGCTTGCTTGTCTTAACTCTGTTACCAATCTCTGCGAGGTATGCTGGTAATTCCTTGCCATAGTTTCTATCAGCTCTTAAAGTATTAGACTCATTGAAGAACTCTCCAGAGAAAGATTCAATCCTCATCATAACTCCACCAGTAGCCACATTGGAAATACCTGATAGTACATTGACAGCTAATGTATTAAGAGAAGTCATTCTATTAATAAAGTTAGCCATCTTTCCTTTATCAATTTTAGTATTACCAAATGTGCCTTCATCAGCCATGTATCTACCATAGACCTGCATCTCAAAGAAGTCATTTAGCCTTTGCATGAATCTTGTTTCATCACCAGATTTAGTGAGAGTAGATTCTACCTTTCTACCTATAAGCTTAAACCTTTCAACCAATGGTTTATCACCTCTTGTCTGTATAATCTCTCTTTCTTTTAGCATATCCCTGCCAAGCTCAAGAACATCAATTACCTTATTCATTTCATTGAAATCATTAGCCATAGCTGCATAGGCTGTAAGAGTAGATACTATATCAGTAGATATGTCATTAGGGCTTTCACCCTCTTTCATCTTGGTATAGTAGATAGGAAGTACCTGTACTTCCTTACCCTCAAAGTCCTTTACTGTAGCCCTATCTCCAAACTCAGTATCATCTGTCCTTCTGATGAATTGGTCTTTAACAGCTTCCCATACTTGTATACTGCCTGACCTTACACCATTAGATGCCTTTACTCTTTCAAGTAAGTCCTTTCTGATTTTAACTGCATTAGTTAAGGTAGTGTAACTGTCAGGAAGATATGAATCCAGCTTAGCCTTTATTTCCATGATCTTATTATAGTATTCTTTCTGAACAGGATTCAAATTCTGATAAGCCTTATTACCATAGATTGATACTTTAGGTTGCTTCTTTCCATTGACTACTTCCATATTAGTATTAAACCAAGCTTGTCTCTCTCTTCTGTACTTTTCTGCATTATCTCCTACAGGATTCTTGCCATACTTCTCATTAAGAGATTTAAACATTTCCCTAACTTTCTCCTTGAATAGACCTTGGTTAATCTCAGAGATATAATTGCCTGTAAGATTACCTTTACTGTCTCTTTCAAACATCCAATCAGTATTCTTAACTCCAGCTTGCTCTAACTTAATAGTAGCAGCTTGAAGCTCCTTCATAACATCGATAGTCTCCAACCTTGCATTCTCTTTACTCTTCTTGACAGCTTGATCCATGGCTTTCAGCATATAATCTGAAGAATCTGCCATAGAATCAAGCCATCTATCAAAGAAAGATATGTCCTTGTCAGCTATTTTCACCAAGTCTTCAGCAGTCATAGTCTTGCCCTTGAACTTGCCAAAGGGAACAGTTATACCCTCTCCTACAAAAGGCTTAATGAAATCAACAAAGAGAGGCATTGATACTTCATTGTACTTCACAAATAAATCTCCAAGTAATGTAGTTATATTATCCAGTACTACTCTTATTCTCTGACCATATCTATTATCTGCATACTTCTCTTCATCAATAAGAGCTTTTCTAATGTCATCAGTAATATGCTTGTAACTATACAAGTAGTTTCTGACATCTCTTAGTACTCTGGCTCTCTCATTAACATTAGTAGCAGGAGTATTTTGTAACATAATAAGTCTGTTACTTACCTTAGTCAATTCTTCAAGAGTATTCTCTGCAAAAACATAAATACCCTCAATCTCATTGTTATCAGCTAATTCAATATCCAATCTGTCAATGAGTAATCTTTGGTTAGCACTGAATTGGTTATTAGGATTTCTCTTTTCATAAATCCTCAATCTCTTCAACTCATTTTTAATGATTTCTTGAACTAACTTCTTGTCTCTTGCCACTCTTTCTGAAGTATTGTAGAATAACCCACTTGATGATATGTTATTGACATCAATAGCCTCATCTATACTGCCATTAAGTATCTGCTGGGCTAAAGAACCAAAGTTCTTATCAGCCTCTTTCATGGCTCTTTGTATAGGACTTGCACTAATATTCTTGAAGAAATTCTTAACTGCTTGAATTACTCTTTGCAGTAGATTTTTGTAAGGAGCAGATGGAATATTCTCACCCTGAAGAAGATGTTTTGCAAGTAGTTTGCCTGCAGCTTCTTTTGACAATTTAGCCTCATTACTATGATACAAAGCATTATAAGTATCATAATCCTCACCTATAATCTCTCTTGCCAGTCCATTGGAAGATATGTTATTGATGAGTCTTGTAACAAGTGGATTATCTCCCATAGCTTCAATGGCAAAATGTGCAAATTCCTCTGGAAGTGCTCTTTCACCTTGAATACCATTAGCAAGTCTAATCATTTCAACAAGACCATTTGCTGCATTCCTTGCAACATCAAAGTCAGTTACACCATGAATACCCATTCTCTTTTCAAGGTCAGTTAGAGCACCTATCCCTATACCATGAGATTCAAGAATACCCCTTAATCTATTATTAAGGTTTTCATTGTATTCCATCTTATCTGCATTAATAGAGTTGAGCCTATTCTTTTTCTCAACCTTTACTCCAATGAATACTCTTGGAGATTCACTGTCTTGGATCTTAACTATATTAGCCACGTAATCATCCCTATACTCTGAGTTCTGATTAAAGGCTATAGCCCTTTGTTTCAACTTTTGATAATTCTCGTCATTGTTTACCCATAAAGCTGGTCTATCCATTCCTTTCTTATAGTATCCAATCTCTCTATTAAGTCTCTCAAGTATCTTAGTTTCTGGAATGACTTTACTGAGATTAGTCTGCTTCAGCAGACTTCTCAATGTGGGTTCATTGTTTTCATCAAGTGTCAATCTTGGCACCCAATCTCTTATAAAAGAGTCAGCTTTTGTGATAAGATATAGTCTTGTAGCCTCACTTCTGTTGTTTGAAGTGAAGGACAGCAAGTCCTTAAATAACTTGCTGTCCACTATTTGACCATTTCTATTCTTTACCTTTGGAATAATTGCACAACTTTTTGCCATATTTTATAAACTATATAATGTTGGTGGTACCACAAATACTATCACCATTTTCATCCTTATACTCTGTATTAGGCTGAATAGCTGTTATATCATCAGCCTTAGGAACAGAAGTATCAAGAGGAGTGCCATATACCTGTTGGAAAGCATCAGTATCTACTTGTGGAATAGAATCCCAATACTCTTGGGGCATATCTTGATGATCAAGCATAGAATCATAATCAACCTCAACATCTTCAAGGTCAAATCTTGACAATGTATCTGCATAAGGGTCATAATCTTTCCTATTCTTATCAATTACAGTTTCCATCTCTTCTACATCCTTACCATATTCATATTCAATGAAGCTGTTTCTGAAACCTAATGGTTCAATCCTTTCATAGGTTGCAATATTAGTTTGTTCAGTACCTAATGAATCCAGTTTGTAATAGACATAGTTTCCTCTGATTCTCTTACCTATATACTTAAAGAAGTCATAAGCAGGACCATCAGGAGTATCTATCCTCTTCTTGATAACTTTCTTATCTCCAGAGGTAGCAATATCATCAATTACAAATGTAACTTCATCCTTAACCTTATCATCCTGTCCTATGAACTGGACAGAGGCTGTATCAGGGATCTCAGGAACCAACTTTCTATTATCCAAGTGGTTATAGACATATTGGTCTACAAATTGACTATAATCATCACTTGATGACAAGAGAGTTCTCAATGTACTTATGTACTCTGGGATAGCATTTCTCACTGCCACAGGTGCCAAATGGATGAAGGTTGAAGATCCAAATGCAAAGCCATTTCTATAATAACTATATCTGAATAGATTAAGAGCAAGTTTCTGAGCTTCTGGGTTACTCATATACAATAAAGATGCCCAATCCCTCATATATCTTTCTCTCAAAGTAGGGCTTAACTGACCTACATTCCTAAACACTACTGTGTCTATAGGGTTGTTGTCATTTGCCTTAACTACTCTAAGTCTCTTAATAAATTCAAGATCAGCTATATCCTCATTATCTGTAATCACTTTCTTGAAATATCCAGGGAATTTATTGATAAAACCTTTCCTCCTATCAAAGGAAGTCACAACAATATTACCTACTTTAGAGTCAGGACTTACAATCAATTCAGAGCCAAAGAATCTATTTTTTGACATTATATAGGCAAGCAAGTCATTATAAACACTATTCATAGTCTTTACATCCAACTTACCAATCTTTGTCATGTCTCTAAGGCCATCAATCACCATCCTGAATGAGCTAGTATATTGAGGGAAATAGGATCTTAACATTTCTTCTGTTTTCTGTAAACCAAGAGTATAGAAAGCCTGCAAGAAAGGAAGAGGAGCTGACAATAATCTTTCTCTTAAAGTGTCAAGATTATCTGATAATAAATCATCAGATATTACATTGGCATTCTTCAATGGGAACTTATTGTTATTCTTTATTTGGTATAATAGATCTTTCACTTTCTGCATCTTTAACTCTGTGTTTGCAATAGTTGGACCAGCAGCACCTCCTTGGGTATCAGACCTTGTAGCCTGTACTAACTGTCCCAAAGCATTAGTAGAGTTCATAATTCTCTTGAACAAATATCCAACTGCAACTTGTTTCTGATAGAACTCAATCTTTCTATAATCAGAAGTCTGAGACCTGTCAGTAATAACTTCCTTAGCAAGCATTATATTGTCTGCAAGCTCTTCAATATAGAAGCTATTATTCTTGTAGTTATCATAGATCAAGTCATTATTAAGAGCAGCCTTCTCCTTATACTTATCCAGCATTTCATCTATGATAGTATTCTTACCTTTGCCCTCTCTGCTCTCTCTAAAGTAGGTCTGGGTAATTTCTTGAACTATAGGCTGCATCATTAACAGACCTATCTCAATAGGGTTATAACCTAACCTTGAGAGAAGCATAGAAGCATCAGCAGTGAAAGTATTCTGATTAAGTGCTGCAAGCACAGGATCTTTAACATTATCCACAGAAGCAGCCAGGAATCCAGCATTATTCTTTGAGATAAATTCCTTGTCACCATTCATAATATCATGTAAAGATGTAAGTCTCTTTCCATTCAGAACAAATGAGCCATTCTCCTCATCCAGAGCTAACTGAGTATGTTGCATTAAAGCATGGTTTGCATTATGGTTGGCATAAATACCAATCAACTTAGCACCAGTCATGTTTTGTTGATGTAGCATTACTTGAGTTCTTGGTGATAATGGATCCATCCTGACCCTTGTTTTCTCTGCTAATTCAGTAAGACTTATGAAAGGCTCCCCTTTCTTCTTCCTTTCCTCTCTTTCCTCATTAGATAACTCTAATGGCAAGTCAAAAAGGTAGGAAGATATTGGGGCTTTTATTTCCTTTTCTGCCCTCTTAATAGTCTTATTAAACTTAACACCACCCTCACTTAGAGCCTTAACCAAATCATTCTCATAGGAATCATTGAGAATAGTCATTATTCTTGCAGACTTCTTCTGATAATCAAAACCACCTGGGTTAAGAATCTTTGAAGCTGTATCTGCATTAGTCAGGACTCCATACATCATATCTATCAACAAGTTATTTCTTGCCTCAAGACTGTTCTCCTGTGGAGATTTGTTGAAGTTATACTTTACCTTACTTATAATAGGTTTGGCAAGTCTATACTTCTCTTTGTTCTCCTTAAACCATTCCTTAAAGTCATCAGTGTCTGCATCAAGAATATCCTCTGCTAACTGGCTGTGAGTAAACTGTGATAGTACTTGATTGAATAAGCTATTCATCCTTGCATAGTCCTCTCTTGCCTGTCTCATATCATACTTTTTAACCCTGAACTCAGGTAACATGATGTACATCTTATCTACATCAAAGTCAGAGCCTGATAGAGTAGTAATCTCAGCAGGAAGCATAATTGCAGAACCATTCTGTTGAGGAAGGAATCCCTTAATATACAGGGGAGCCATTGAATACTTATCTTCAGTTGGAACCCTATACCCAATTAGCTTTCTGAGTTCTTCAGGGAATACAGGTTTTCCATTAGAATCTTTCTTGTTAATGTCCAATACATGAGTATTTGAGTCCATGAGAGGCTCATAGAACTCTCTACTATATGCAGGCATATAGCATTCAAGATACTTAATCCTCTTATTAGCACCTTCACCTTCAAACACTATATGAAGTTCATCAGTCAAGCCATAATTAGATACCTGAATCAATGCTCCACCTCTAATCTTCTGTTTAGTAATTCCAGATACTTTCTTAGTACCACTCTTGATTACACTATTAAGAAGTGTCTGCACCCTTTGAGATTGCACAGGGTCAAAGAGAGGTATATTGAAGTTATTGTTCTCATCAAGGGTACAAGCCCTCATCATATCCATACCATATCTTTGATTACCTCTTATCTCTTCAAGTAAGATCTCCTCTACTTTCTTTGGGTCTTTGAATATCTTATCTACATCAGCAAATGCTTGAAGAATATTCTCAGTATTGATAGCATTATACAGGTCAAGCCACTTTTCCTTAGTCATCTTCTTACCATCAACCTCAATAGTTGTGTCAGAGATGTCAGCAGTAATTAGCTTTCTAATCTGAGTACCTACCAACTGAACTGCATCAATAGCATGTTCAGGAGTTGCAGTCTGAATGCCATAATCTTCGTAAGATACCTTATGTACTATATTAGGATTCTCATTACCAAGTCCAATACCTGTAGCATCTTTAAGCCTTTGAATCACATCAGTCTCTGTATTTACATCATTCAAATCTATCACACCTTGTTTTCCAACCTTAGTGGTAGATTCAAACTGAACTACATCAATCTGATTGTCCTCCATAAACTTGTTTATGGCTTTCAGCTTGCCTGACCTTCCTAAAGGGCCAGCAATTAGTTCATGAATAGCAAGTAATAGGAACTCTGAGTTCTTATGCTGTACAGGAGTCTTAATTCCAGTATGGCCTTCAATGCCACTGTTATTATTGACTTGTGTATAAATGTAAGGCTTCTTAGTCTGCCAAATGATATTAAAGTCTTTGATATTCCAATCTCCATTCTTGAAGTTGTTATATGCTTGCTCCATATCATCTGTCCACTGGCCTGACATACCAAGTATTGCCCTATAAGAACTCAAACTTCTATATGCCTGAGCATCTGCCACATTCACATTTTTAAACTTGCTGATGATGTTATCTCTGTCTATCTTGGTCATTTCATTTCTTCTAACCCTTTCATCAAGGACAGTCTTGATGTTCTCAAGTGCAGAAGATACTATCTCATCATCCTTCAAGTAGATAGTCCTTTCCCAATCTCTACCAATTCTCTCACCTTTATAGGTAGCCTTAGTATTCATTTTAAGGGCAGGAGCATGAACTTCTTTATACCTCTTCTGAAAATCTTCAAGGTCTTTATAGAAAGCAAGGTCAGTAGTAGTAAGTTGGATAATTTGTGAAGTAGCTAACTTACTATTCCAATAGTATTCTCTAAGTGCATCCTTGGCATTATTCTTAACAAATAGGCTTCTTGAGATTGACTGAACATCTTCCAATTCCATTTCACCTCTTGTTACTTTATCTATAAGTAATGATTTGATTTGCTCCATCAGACTATTAGCTTCTCTACTATCAAAAGCATTATTATTGTTATAGGCTCTAAGCATTAGTTCCATATCGGTATTCCACAATGAACCTAAAGCATCTTTAGCCTTAATAAGTGCTTTTGCAGTTATTGCATTCTGCTTAGATTGTCCTTCTTGGATTTTGCCTGATAAATATTTGTACTTGCCATTAGGAAGCTCATCCAAAAGTCCTACCCTCATCCAATCTCTGTAGGTCTGTTCAAAACCATCTTCCATCATGTCATTAAGAGTAGTTCTTAGGAAGTTCTTAAGTTCAGCACCAGTACCTTTGGATTTAAGTCTACTTAGTCTGTCAATGAATGTCTCTCCATTGTCATATCTAAGGTTGTTAAGTGCAGGAAGGAACTTAAATTCTGCACCTCCTATACTCTTTATACTACCATCTTTCTTTCTGACAATATCATAGTTAGCAATAGGCTCTACACTCTTATTCCCACTCTGATAAGCTTCATCTCTTTCCCTAACCAGCATGATTCTGTCATACTCTTGATTAACCAAGTCTACTAACTTGTCAAGGATAACATCATCATAGGCTCTTTTCTTACCATTCTCATCAAATACATCACCTGTTGTATACTTTCTGAACCTAATAAATTCAGCAGAAGGACTATCTGAAAGAATAGGAACATGATACCAGGCATATTTTATACTTGAATTTGCAGAATCAGGGTCTCCCCAATACTCTGTAAGAAGTGCAAGAGTATAATCCAAATCATCCCAGTTAGTATAATCTACTTTATTAGAGCTTAATACAACCTTATGATTCAGGCCTTTCCTCATCTTATCAGACTCTACAAGCTGTCTTAACCAATCATTTCTCCATACACCATTCTTAAAGAACCACTCATAATCTTTGAACTCAACCTGTATAAACTGTTCAAACCTCTCTTTGTTATTCATAACATTCTTGAGGTTCTTGATGAGCTTGCCCAAATAGTTAGGAGTAATATGAGAATAATAAGACTTATCATTTTCTCTGACACTACTTTCAATGGCATCTTCTGTAACTTCTGCCATCATATTTGCAATTGTATTGTAAGCTGAGCTAAAAGTATTGATTAAGTCTCCTCTCTTTTCAGAGCCATCCTCTCTTGTTTCTGACTTAATTTCACCTTTACTAATACCTCTGAACATTATATTCAGTTGGGATAATAGCAACATGATAGGATCAGTGAAGGTAATCCCAGGAGTAGTCTTAATATTAGTCAGTGCAGACTTTAATACAGAAGGATTAGCATCAATACCTAGCATATGAAGTAGCTTCATAATAGTATTCCATACATCCTCTCTTTCAAGTAATTGAAGCCTTGCATCTGTATCAAGATTCTGAAACATATTATTTAGTACTCCAGTCCACTGTAAACCTTTAGCTGCATTATCTTTGTTTATCTTACTGTTCTTTCCATATATACTATCATTATCAAGTTGAATACCATTCTCATAGTTATCTCTCCAAGCATCAAGGAGATAACCTATACCCTCAGGCTTGTTAACGACAACAGTCTCCATTTTGAAGGTACCATCAGGCATCATCTTCTTCTTTTGAACCCAATAAGATTCAAAGTCCTTCCTAAAATCTTGATAGAATTGGGAGAATAATGTTTCATTACTTGTAATTTCTTCAATTACTTGATTAACCCAAGGTTTAATCCTTGCTACATCCTTCAATAAAGGAATCATATCATCGGAATTAATCATGTCCCTCAGCTTGTCAATGAGGGTAGCATGAACATAATCTGGATCAAGGTATCTTATGAATCCTAAATCATCTTCTTCATATAATCCTTCATAGTCAAGCCTAGGTATTTGTCTAATAACTTTTCTTACAGTTTGTGATAAAGATTCATGTGAACTTACTTGTCTGAAATTAGTCATCCATCCATCCTTATAAGCCTCTTCCTGTCTCCAATCCTCTGTTTCATCATCTATCTCACTGTTACCATTAGGATCATCATCATTGAGGTTTGCATCAGCAGGTGCAATGTAGTTGGGGTTTATCCTAATACCCTCAGTCATTACAAGTAAAGTACTTGCTTCCTCAGCAAGAGCTTTATAAACATAAGGATCATCAACTATCTTCTTATACTCCTGGTTCTTATAAGCAGCTTTCTTTTTAGCAGCTTCGAGTTTTTCCTCATAAGGGAATCTCTCAGATTCGTTAATCTCACCTGCTTCAATAAGAGCATTTTCATCAGCATTAATCTTATTAAGCTCTTGCTGTACCCTGCCCTCTTCTGTATCTTGTACATAAGAATTGAAGATGTTAGCTACTCTCTTGAATATGCCAGCAGGAGTGTATTTCTCTATAGCAGAGAATCTATCCAAGCTATTAAGTTCAGTCTGCAACTCTTCTTTCTCTACACCGCTAACATCATTAATCCTTCTCTTCAAGGAATCAGTTATTTCCTGTAAGGCATTATCAACTTCATTACTGAAGAATCTTGCAATAAGTGTTACTCTATCTCTTCTTGTTCTTGGATCAAAAAGTAGGTCCACCTTTTGTTGCTCCTCAACAGAAGTAACCTTTGGAGTACCAAAAGGACTGCTAAGTGGGTCTATAGTTTCCTCTCCTCTTTCTGTAAGAAAGCCCTCAGTAGTCACATATTTACTGATAGGCAGAGCAGTAATTAGGTCTTCCTTTCTAAGCTCCTTAATAAAATCATTGAGTTCACTACCTAATGGAATATCCTCAATAGACTTATTATTCTTTTCCTGCCACAATCCAACTAAGTTAAGTATTGATTGCTCTGTTTCATTAGGAAATTTCTTAGCTAATTCTCTAATTTCTGGTGTTATAATTAAACAACTCATATAATTAAAAGTATCATTTGTGCAAAGGTAATTATTTTAGTTGGTATGTGCAATATTATATTAAAAAGAATTAAGGGAGAGTAAGTTAAAGACTTACTCTCCCTTATTAGAATTATATGAATCAATAGATTCTATTCTACAGTATATTTCACACCATTATAGATTAGCCACTTAATGGTCAAAATATTGACAGGTCTGATACCATTTTCCTTATCAGTCCTTTGAATATCCATATCTACACAATCATATCTGCCATCTCTTGATTCAAATTGAATCTTATAGCCTCTAAGAACTCTATCTTCACCTTCTTCATAAGGAAGTACAGGGTTATTAACCAGCTCAGTAATAAGATTCTTTGCTGCATTTGCAACACCTTTCTTATTGTTCTTAACTGTATCAATACTATTTGAGAACTGCTCTACAATAGCATCAATCTCTTCCTGTAACTTCCTCTTACTCTTAGGCTTATCCCGCTTCTTGAAGCATACAGTAAATACCTGACCAGAGTGAATGTTCTCCCAAATACTTCTAATACCAAGAGTACCATCCTTCTTATCTTCCTTAGTTACTTTTACTTCAGTAGTGTATAAGTCAGCAGAGTTAGTATAGCTCTTTAAGTAATCGATACCTATCTGTACCTCTTCACCACTTTCAAAGTGAGTAAGATACACAGTAGAGCCTGATAATCTATTTATAATATAGTGGGAATTTTCACTAATCACTGAACCTTCTTTTAATTGTGATACTTTTTCTATCATATTGAATAATTTTTTTTTTAATGGTTAACAACATCCTATAAATGGGAATTTAATATACATATAACCTTCTGTTTCATCATAATAGGTAATACTATTTTCTGTGGTAACTCTTCTTGATTTACACACATCCAGGAAAGCAAATATGTTTTTAAATCTTGCTACATGATTACTATTACTCAGGTATTCATCTTTTATAGATGACGGATTAGTACAACTATTTATTTCTTCAAATATTTTCTCCCTCTCATCCATTTAAATAGCCCTTCTTAATAAATTCATCTTTCAAAGGAATGGCTAATTCTCTAGCCTGTGGATGGGCTGAATTATCACACCTTAATGCAAAAAAGTGTTCCCAATCAGATACAAATCCAGTGACAACTAATTCTGTCTTTAAGGAGTTAGGCAAGATAGCTCTTGCCTGCTGAGGCACCCAAGGATTATTTCTGAATCCAGATTTATATCTCTTATCTGGTACTCTCTCATCCCATTGCTTTAGTAGAGCAAAATAGCTATCTTCTGCACTTTGAAGATGCTGTAGATACAACTTGTCATACATACTACAAGGATCCCATCCTTTGTTAGAATTCTCTCTAATTTCAGGACACCATTCAGGAATAATGAAGGTAAGTTCATTACCAAACTTATCTTTAGAATAGTTACAATACCTTGTACTTTCCTGAGCAAAACTAAATACTCTCATTTGTTATGTTAATGCTCTTTATCATTAACTCTCCTCGTTTCCAAGGAGTATCGGACTATATCATCATCCTTTACGGGATGCCCAGCACTCGTGTCAGTATTATATTCTAATAAGGTTCTTTTAATTACAGGATTAGGGTTTATGCCTACAAATACCTGCGCTTCTTCTAAGGTATTGAATACTGCATTGCAAGATATCTCAGCATATCCATATGGGATAGTTACTGTGCAGGTGTGCCATTTACATGGTATTAAACCAAAAAACATTCTATTAGATTCTACTCTATACTGAATGGTCCCATCCTTTAATTCTTCTTCTATAATTCTTCTCATATTAGTTTCAACTGTTAGTCTCTGAACCTTCCAACTTTGTTAAAGGCTGGCTTGGCTGCTGATTAGCATGATTTAATACATCTTTACAAATCCTTTACACTTTTAAGTTCATGTAAAGATACTAAATAAAATTGAATTACCCTATCAAATTTTGTTAATAAATATTAAATTTTAGCTTTCCAGCAATTCACTGAGTTATTGCCCTAATGTTACCATCAGGCGACACAAAGTAATTTATGCCTTACAAATTCATGGGATACACCCCTATCACATACAAAGTGTACAGTTACTCTCTTTTCATGATACTCTGTAGGTTCACAAATATATTTCAAATCACTAAGTCTGTCATTCTCTATCAACACCCTAAAGTTAGTAGTTACATAGTGAATAGGGGTATGAGAACTTTCAAGTTTATTTGTTTCTACTTTTGAATAAGGATTGTCATAATAGTAGGTAGAGGCCTCAAGATAATGCTTATACAAGACATCATCTCTATTATCTATTTTAAGATACACAGTACCATGCTCCAAAGTAGATAAATGTTTAGAGTTAATCATTCTATCCACAAATCCTTTAGCAGAATCTTCTGTTATTCTATCTTCCGATTTATAACAGATTCTTCCAGCTTTCTCGATCTGTTTATAAATTCCTTCAAGTCCATTAGGCTGTTCCCAAATTTCAAATGATGGTTTTATAAGTTTCATATTTATTTACCTAAGTTTACTATTATACCATGTTGGCACTTATCTGCTTCTTCCTGTGCCTCTACTTCAGTATCAAATACCTTTACTTCACCAGTCTCAGGATCACTTACTATGGCAATATTATCATTAAAATCTTCAATTACTATGTACCTCATATTCTTCAATTTTAGTATAATCCATGCAGTCTGCACACCAACACTCCCCATCATCTATATCACTTATATATTTATTAGTGTTGGTATCTATCCATGCCCTTACTTGAATGTTGGTTCCACCACACTCACTACAGCAATATCTGATGTTATTCTCATCCTCCATAAATATATAGAACTAATAGTTATAAATTGTCATAGATAACTTCAAAGTCATCAACATTCCAGCCCTTTAAGTCAGAGATAACATTGACATCTCTCTTTGATTTAGGAGTTATATAGTCCCAAGCTTTTTGAGGCAATATAACTTGCTCTTCTACTGCACCTTTAAGGTCACAGTTTGAGTAGTCTATATCTTCAAAATACTCACCATCTTCATCCTTTCCAGAATCAATAATTTCGTAATCGGAAACTTTAATCTTGACAGTTTTACTAAGGGTTATACTTACTGTAACCTCAATTTCCCTTTCAGGGTTATCAACCTGATTCCAAGGTGCATTAGAGCTATGTTCTGTCCCTAGGGGATAATATCCACTTTCAGTCATTTTTTCTTTCTTTTAATGTCTGTTATCAAGTTATTCTCTTTAATTAGTTTTCGAGCAATTACACATTCAAGATTCTAAGGTATGCTGATATGCCTTCCTTTATCATTCACATAGATAGCATGGTCTCATTATACCTGTTACAATAGAAACCTTAAACTCTACTACCTTTGTGAACCCTCTTAATGTATATTGTCTTATACTATACTTCCAGAATGTCTTTATACCTCTCATAAGTCTTCCTTATGGCCTCTTCTCCTATAGGATTAGGCCTATTTGAGTCTCTTTCTATACAGTCTTGAAGAGGTATAAAGAAGTCCTTAAATTCAAGGTCATACTTTGGTCTTACTACACTAGGCAATACTCCTTTTGGGTTATTCCAATTATTAAGCATTGTATTATAGTATTCTAATTCCTTGGGATTGAGATTCATATTGTCAATAACAATATCAAAACCATAGGACATAGAACTCCATAGGAAAGTACCCTTCAAGTCCTTTACTAAGCCTTCTCTACTAGGAACCCAATACTTACCTAACATATTTCTGATGTCATCATTGTTGAACCTTACTCTATGTTCAGGGTCTTCAAGTACCCATTGTTTAGCCCATGTAGTTTTACCACTACCTTGAATACCTCGACATAAAATTATCTTTGACATTATCTTTCCTCCATATATTCTTTATGTTCCTTACAATACTCACTGTCCTCTACAACAGGCTTCCCACAAAAGTGGCACCTCTTTTTAGCATTAAATCCTAATTCAATACTTGACTCTACTGAATCTTGGATTACTCCTCTAATAATACTAAAGGCAGTATTCAGTCTATCATTCTCAAGGGGTGTAAGTACTCCTTCCTCAAAGGGAAAGCCTACCATACCTTTCAACCTCCAAAGTATTCTATTCCTTTTCTGCCATCTCATTCTCTCAAACCAGCTACTGTATTTCTTCTCTCAATCCTTCTTAATCTCCTTCTTTCTCTTGCTTCAGGAGTATTGTGCAAATTTCTATCGCATTCTTTACAAATACTTCTTCTACCATACATCCCTGTACCTTTTGAGGTATGCCTCAAGGGGTGAATCTCTACCACATATAGGACAAGCCTTTGTTTGATTTGGTCCTGCTATTTGTTTTACTCTCATATCTTTTTTTTTGTAAAGATACAAATAATAATTCAAATATGCAAGACCAAAAACAAATTACTTAGGGTTCAATGAATCCAACATGAACCAATTTCAGGTACTGCCTTAATAGTTACTTTCTTACAGAAGATTGCTGCTGCATACTCCATACACTCACTTAACTTCTTGGCTTCCTGCTCTGCAATTTCCTCAGGTGGTTCTATCAGATACTCCATTTTAATGTTACGAATAAGTCGAATCCACTTATTCTCTTATAGTTTCCTATAAGGTCGGACTATATCTTATATAGACACTTTCTTTAGCATTGCTGCTAAAGTTCTCCTATCTATATCTGTGTTTTTCAGCTCCTCTTGGAGCTTACTCCATTTCTGGATAGTCTCTGAACTCCATCTCTTGTAAGCATAACATTCAATAGGATACTTCTCCAGTACCTTGGAGATTTCATAAGCACCTTCATACTTTGAAATTCTAAGATACCAAAACTCCCTCCCATCTCTTTTTCTCTCCACTGTAAGTTTTGGGTAAATGTTGAACCTATTAAAGAAAGGTATAAATAGCTCTTCCTGAATTTCTTTTGGAAATCCTTGAGTATTTATGTTGTAGAATAACTTATTCTTATGCAAACTACCATCATCATATATCCATAATGCCAGTCCTAAATCATTCATTAACTCTAACGAATCTTCAAGGCTTAAATCTCTCAAGTAACCAATTGATTCATCCCTCTTAGTTTTAAGAGTGTAAATCTTAGTACCTAAGAATCCATTATATTCAATACTGTTTATATTGGTAGTGTCACATAACTCTCCCAATAAGTCCTTTTTATACTGGAGATATTCTTTATACTTGCAGTTAGTCATGTAATATGACCTGTCACCTTCAGGATATAAATATCCATCTCCAAATTTACCACTTACAATAACTTGAATTTGCTTATCATTTAGATAAAGCTGCTGATTGTCCATTCTTGTACTCATATTGTTCATACAATTTAATGTACAAAGATAAGTAAAGATTTTCACATATACAAATGTATAGTACTTTACTTCTTTAGGAGTTTCCAGCAATTAACACAGTTTATACACAACAAGTATTCTATCGTGTACATCATTAGGTATCAATACTTTGAATATCAAATTATCATTTACCAAATGATTAAAATATCTGATTCCTGCTATTTTTGTCATAGCTGCGGCTGTCCCCTGACTTGGATAATTGCATGACTGATTATCAGAAGCACTCTTTCTCTTCCATAAGTGTTTCATTACAGACACATATACAGTTTCCCTGTTAATGTCTATAAATCTTTCCTCTATCTTACCTGCCTTTTTAACCTTATATAAATACCTAACAGCTATTTCTTCAATAGGTTTGCCTTCAGCAAATCTTTTGGCAATCTCTTGCATAACTGATGGTGGAATTTCAGATATTACTCTACCGCTATCTCTTGCAGCTTTGTATATATCCCAGAAATCTTCCATACTATTCTTTCTCTTTTCAATACCTTTCAGTATAGGATAGTCATAGATATATGCCCTTAATCCAGTTATCTTAGAGATCAAGATATAACCTCTATTCCACATGTCCCTTTTCTGAACCTTGAAATAGTTTGCTATACCATTAAATCTCTTGAAATAGTTGTTATAAATCTTAGTTGCAAAGTCTATAGGAATATTACAATTAGTTGCCATTGTAGGAGCTTGACCATTATAATTGAAACAGAACCTTGCCTTCTTAGCTAAATCCCTAAGATCTTTCCTTACCTTCTTGACATCCTTCTCTGCAACCCCATCAAGATCCTTAGGAAAACACATCTTGGCTACAAAAGAATGTCCATCTCTTTGGCTAGGGTCATTATAGAATGCAATCCATTCCTCATCTCCTGATAACTCAGTGAATACATGGCCTTCTTGATCTCCATAATCACAATCTATTAACATGTGTCCTTTATCTGGAATAAACGCTGCTCTTGTTTCTTCTGTAGCAGGAAGCTGCTGAACATTAACACTCTTATCATTTGATTGAATAGAAGTGTTTTTGTTATCATCTTCCTCCTCCGCAATATCGTCATCCTTAGTCTTACCTCCCTTACCTTTACCTCCTGACCCACAAGATAATCTACCAGTATCCATCATCTGATTAAATGTTGGATGTATTCTACCTGTAACAGGATTAATAGCATCAAGGAAGTTTTGACCAAAAGATGTTACTACCTTAAAAGCTGCTGAATACTCTAGATATAAAGGAACAATAGTACTCTTATCTGCTTGCAATTCTATAAACTTGGATTCCACAGATTTTTTCATTTTACCTGTCTTTTTATCTTTAACTAATAAGTCAAATCCAAGTTCCTCAAACAATTTGATTACTTGCTTGGAACTATTCCAGTTAATAACACATTGAGGCCCAGTATCAAATTCAGAAAATAATGAAGGGGTAGGTATTACTACATACACATTGTCTGGGAGTTTAACAGACTTACCTTTCTTATGAGGGTCATAGTTTCTTGCAATAAGAGAAGGGTCATTCTTCTCCATTACATAGTTTATTACCCAATCATTAAGCTTTTGCTCAGTAACCTTTAACCTCTCTGCATCTTTGGCCATCTTAGCTTTCCATTTAACGGGGTCAAGTTTAATACCACAAAATTCAATATATGCAAGAACTCTTACAAATTCATTTTCAATAGAAAGTGCCACTGACTGACCTCTTGCATTAATTCTAACTGTCTGCAAGTTCATAATATCCTCAAGATGCACCACATCATTTGCAGCATAAACTATGACTTCCTCTGTCATACCAGCATGTATTTGTCCTCTTACAGTTTTGTCAAGATAGATATTCAAATACCTATTACAGCAAGCTTGTAAAGAGAGTGATACAATACCTGGAGGGAATCCAAGAAATAGGATCTTTTCGGCTAAATAAGTATCATAAACATTTCTGACTACAATATGCTCCTTATATAACCATCTCAAATCAAACTTTGCATTATGAATAATAAAAAGTCTGTCACTCTCAAGATAATCTTTGTATTGCTTAATACTGATAGTCATGCAGTCTATTACTACCTGATCCTCCTTATTGCCAAGCTGAAGAGTAAGCAATTTACCCTGCCATATCTCTGTACCTGTAGTTTCAGTATCTAACCCTACAATGCGAAGATGCTCCAATATTTCAAGAGATTCTTCTACAGAGATACATTTATACTTTGAATCAGGAAATTCAAATAGCTCTCTCTGTTCAGTAACAAAGTATATCATATTATTCCAATGTTATAGTCCACCCATATCCCACTATAAAGTCTATAGATTTGACAGTTGCCCCAGCTTCCTCAAGATAATGATTCTCTATAATCATAGGTCCTCCTGATGGGTCAATAAATTTATCACCTTTGTTAGTCTCTCCTATTCTCAATGAAGGTGTATCAGTCTTAAGAGCATAAGTCTTGGACTTAATATCTCCAAGATTCTGTATCCTCTCCAGATAATCTCTAGCTCTGTACCTGGATTTAAGTTTTATAGTATCTTCCATATATTGTTCCTTTCCCTACTTCTTATTATATGCTATTAATGAGTTAAAATCAAGAATATACTTGTATTTCTGGAAAAATAAACTACCAAGGATACCATGAATTTGCACACCAGACTCTTCTTTAATAATAGCAAATGCTTCATCTAAATTATGAATACAAAACTCGTTTATAAAGTCCTGTCCCTTATAGGTAATTATCATCTCACAAAATTTAGTATTTACCTTATTACCTTCAATTCCCATCACATCCATATCCTTTCCATCTATTTTCTTATAGTCAAGAAGAGGAAGAACAGAACTATTAATTTGAGAAATATTACTGCCAGTATCTAGTAGAAAGTTGAGCTTTTTCTTTCCATTAAGAAATGTTACTACAGGCAACTCTACAAGATCCATAGCCTCTTTAAAGGACATTACTCCTTTACTAAGTTTACAATGGCTTTCTACTCCATTGATAACAACAGTTAGAAGAGCCACTGAGAGCATAATACCAATTATTTCTAATACCATGTTTCATTCTTTTTTTTTAATTCTTATAATAAAGATTAGTTATTCTCTTTTTCTTTCAATACAATAGAGAGAGATAATTTATCAATAAAAGCCCCTACTGGGTCAAATTCTGACTTTTTAGGGGGAATTATATATTTAAATCCCTCACACGAATAGGCATATGGTGAATTCTCACATTTTGCTTCGTATACTTTGTCAGACTTATATTCTAAGTAACCTTCCATATTATCATATACCAGTTATATTCATTCCCCTATCACTATTGCCTAGATTATCTACTTCCACAAGCTTAACACCAGAGCTTAATAGCCATTTAATCTTCTGCCACATAGTAGCTTTCTGACTAAGCTGTATCCTAAATTGACAGATCCTATTGCCAGTTTCAATAGTAGTCTCTCTCATAGGAGAACATACATAGTGCCATTGATCATCATTACCATTATATGTATTATCCACTACACCTTGACCATTTGGGATGAACAATCCTAACTTCTTAGGACCACTGCTCCTTGAATCAATAATAGCTTCAAATCCTTTAGGTAGTTGCATTGCAACTCCGAGAGGGATATAATAGGTAGAGATCTCTATATTCCTATGACCTACTCTCTCTCCTTCAACAATCTTCCTTTTAAGGACACTGGCCTGTGGTGCAGGAATAGTAATATCTACTGCCGATTTCAAATCAATCCAATCACCATTCTCACTAATTACAGGCATACAGCCCTCAGTCAATACTTTTACTTTAATTTTCAGTTTCATGTTTCCAAAATTTATATTTTATCAATCTGCATATCTCCAAACATACCCATAAGCTGACTTTACAGGATATTTCCTACTATTCTTAGTATAATAGCCTCTACAGGCTACTATGATGTTAGCATGACTAATTCCAAGAGTTTCAGATGCTATTCTTGCATTCTCCCACTCTTTAATTAAACCTCCGTCTAAATCATACTGTAATACTTTTCTATGATTATTAGCTCTTTTACTCTCAGCATGTCTTATTATACCAGTGCCATATCTCATGTTATATAGCCTAGTACACATCTCAAGATTTTCTACAGAATTATTAGCTTTATTCTCATCTTTATGATTAACTTCTAGTGAATCATTATAGTCAGACAGAAAAGCTTGAGCTACTAATCTATGAATTGCAAAACACTTCCTTCTGCCATTATTACTAAGATTAATTATAGAGTATCCATTAGGAGTAGTAGAGGGAGACATTAATATTCCCCTATTAAGGGATTTTACATTGCCAAGGTTTGATACTTGATATTGACTTTCATATCCCACTACAGGTTTCCAAATTTCTGTCATAAAATCTGCTTGTTATATTTACTAATTCTCCATCACTAACCTTATAGAATCTCTGGTTAGTAGTCCTACTGTTAAGTGGACCAAACTCTTCCTTATAGGGTCCAAGTTTAATGTAGTCAAACCACCTTAATTGCCTTGCTACTATATCACTAATCTCTTGCCTACCACTATACCATGCAACCTTTAAGTTTGTATGAGTTTTTACCCAACTTGCCAAAGCTACTATATGTATAGTGTCCCTATCACCACCCATGAAAGACACACAAGATATTCCCTTGTTATCTTCCAAAAGTTTGCTGAGGACTGTCTTATTCAGTGGATTACCAATATCCTCTGCCAAGTAAGAGCTATGACAGTTTTTGCATCCATTTTTACATCCTGTAATGTTTATACATAATGTAATTTCGTCAGGCACTTCTGCAAATGTCACTTGAGTATTCAAATATTTCAACATACTTTTTAACTATGTTAAGATTATCTACAGATAGAGGATATTTTTCTACCAAGATATTAAGATACTCCATATCTTTATCCTTTTTATAAGCAATTGCTTCTTCCAAAGTTTTGAAATTTCTATTAACCTTAGCAAATCTTCTTCTCAACCTAACACAATATGTATTATGAGAAGTAAGATAAATACCCTTACCTATAGTTGAAATAAAAGTGTTAATTTCTGGAGGTAAGAGGATGCAGGTATTAGAGGAGTATATTTTAGGAATATTCAGTATAAGAGGCTTGCAATCTTTATCTATTTCGAGACTATGACTACTATCTCCATTTTCTTCATACCATCTCCTAAAATTTGAATATATCTTGAACTCTTCTGATACTATTATCCCCTTAGCTCCATAAGTACTGTAAGCAGGACATTTAGGGTCATAACATCTCCTCTCCATATTCTTCCAAACATTATAAATATGCTTATCAGTAATAGACTCATCACAGATAAATCCATATTCATCTCTCTTATCTGGATTAGAGACATTACCATATTGGGCACTATCTAATCTAAAATATAGCCTTCTGGTATATCCCTCAAAATGTCCTGTGTAATAGTACCTATTCCTTACTTTCTTTGTTGATTTACCTTCTATTACCAAGACATCACCACAACTTTGTAAAATTTTATCTTCCATACTAAATTATTTTGATGCAAAGGTACTAAAAATAATGCAAATAACAAAATCTTAAGGACAAATTATACACCTTTACTATAAACTCTTTTGTTAGCTTCAATCTGCCTGTCTTTGCCAAATGATTTGATAGGTCTGAGATAGCCAATCACTCTTGTATATTGAGTGATATTCTTACTATGGCACTTTGGGCATTCAGTGATAGGATGCTTAGTAATGTAGCCACAGTCATCACACTTACTATTAGGAATATTAAATGTGAAGTAGTTGGTTCCATTAGCTATTGCAAAGTCTATCAGCTTGAGATATTGTTCCTTACTAAGGTGGTCTTCAAGATTGATATGGGCTGCACTACCCCCATCAGTATATTGATAAGTCTGTCTTCCATGAAGTATAAACTTATCAAGTACTGAGGTGTCATCATGTGCATTATAAAAGTATGAATTATATAAATTCTCATCCTCTGGAACTACATATCCATCTTCCAAATCCCATCTATAGTTTTTACCTCCTAATCCTTCAGCAGGAACTACCTCAGAATTAAACAAGAATGGCCTCTTCTTATCATGAATAGAGTGCAATTTATTCTGTTCCTTAATAGTACCAAGGATCAACTGCAAAAACTCAATATAATCTCTATTGTTGCTAACAGTCATACCTAAGAACCTTGCAGCCTCATTTAGCCCATTGATTCCTATTGTACTATACAACTTGCTAATATGGATATAACCACCATTAGAAGCTGCAAACATTCCTATATCCTCCATTTCATAAAGCATAGTCTTGAAAGCAATATGATACTTATAAACCCTTCCAAGAATATCTATCAAGTACTCTTTAAGAATTATAATATCTTCATCACTCCATTGGGATTTTTTGCTTCCGAGATGTTCTTTTTTCACACAGTCTTGAACAATTCTATTGATATTAAGAGTAATAACATTACAGCTACCAGTCATAACCCCAGTCAATCCTGATGTAGGGTTAAAGGTATTCTCTGCAAGCTCATTTCTCAATCTACAGCAGGATGCAAGGCTGTCAGCACTATCTGAGATATAAGTAAAGAAACTATGTCCTTCTGCATACATTTCAGCAGTAAAATCCTTATAGTCTTTATCTATAATATCACTGGTCTTAGGGTCATACACCATGGCCATTGTTTCCCAAATGTGTTCACATAGAGTCGTTAATTCTATGCAGTTCTCTTATGAACTTCTGCATATTACTATGCAGTTCAGACTATATCACAATCCTATTTCTAGGATTCCTCCCATTTCCACCTACTTAGGTGTACTTCCTTTCGGAATAGTCGTTGAACTTTATTATGCAAATTCCCATTTGAAATCATGATAAACTCTATTAGCAGATATAGCTTTCTTAAGCCCTTCAATACAGCCAGCTCCTAAGAACTTGATAGCATCACTCATAGAGTCAAATATTACTTTATCTCCTCCATTAGGAAAAGTTGCTATTACTTTCTTAGGATATGTTTTACCCCTCATGGTGTTTCCAAGAACATTATGAGAATGTAATTCATTTTCTGATTGAGTTACCCATTCAAGGTTTTCAGCTCTATTATCAGCTTTATTACCATTGATATGGTTTACATAGGGCTTATTATTGGGATTAGGTACAAATTCTTGAGCTACAAGTCTGTGACACATGTGTCTCTTCTTTATAGCTTCTTTCATAAGTACTATCCTTTGGTAACCTTCTACTATAGTTTCCGTCTTTAAGGGTTTTCCAGGATATAATCTAGTTCCATTAGTTTTATACCTAATGATCCTATCCTTACTTCTGAAATTACCAAGGTTACTTACTTCAAAGTAACCCTCATATCCACTTATCTCTTTCCAAACTTCATTTTGCATAATCTTAGTTGCTAATTGTCCTATAAAGTTGAAAAATATTTCTAACATTTCCAAATCTTATACTAGGATTTTTCAGCAGTTAAAGAGGTTTTCATAACAGATTACTCTGTTAAGCCGCAGAATAATTTACGGGGAATGTAAGAATCTGTTTAGTTCTCAGCTTATTAAAGAACTTCATAAACAGCCTTTGTAGACAGTCTACCGCTTCCCATTGAGGTTTAGTACCATCAGGATAGTAGAACTCTCCAAATAGTGAATCAAAATAGGTGTGATCATAATAAGACACATTAGTAAATGGGCTTTGATATGACCTATTACCAGCAGGCTGGTTTATACCATAAATAAACTGCTTGAATGCTTTATATATAGCATCTCTGATAGTCCTCTGCTTGATACAATATCCTGTAGTAGTTATCACATCCAGTTTCTCATACCAATTAACTCCAAATTCCTGCACAATATAATAGTTGAGAGCAATAAAGTATTCACCTACTGCTACTGCACCTTTACACTGTGAAGATAATAAGAAGATAAGATTGGTTACTTGACCACTAAATGACTGTAAATCATTAGGTGGATTAGGAGTGATGCCATCAATGTTTCCTACTCCCTCAATCATAAGAGGATATAGACTCACAGCCATGCAATACTGTTTCAAGACAGGGGTAGTTGCTTCATCATGTGTATAAATGATATGAGAGTTTAAATCCTCTTCATACTTCTTGGCTACTTCAGGGTATATTTCATTTAACTTGTCTTTCATTCTTTGCCTTTGAATAATCCTATTAGTAACCTTATACACTTCACCTTCAAGGTTGGCAACATTCTTTATAGTTACATTTGCATTGGCATCTGTCTCTGATGAAGTAGCTGCATTCTCATTAGATTGGCTATACTCATTCATATAGTCAATTCTCTCCCTAATGAATCTCGCCTGCTTATGCTGTTCCCTATAAATGATATACCTCTTTGCTACATCAAAGTATTTATCATTCATAAGAATATCCTCAACCTTATTCTGTATCTCTTCAATACCTATGATATTTCCTTTTAAAGTGCCAAATAAAACACCCAGCATATTATACAGATACTGAGGCATTTTCTTGTTACAAGATTTAAAGGCTTTTTCTACAGCACTTATAATCTTGTTAACATCAAATTTCTCTATACTACCATCTCTTTTTACTACTTGCATATTACAATGTGTTTAACCATTCTCCTAAATCATTAGAACTAATTTCATTAATTCCCACAGGCACCTTTGGTCTAGAAGTGAGATAAAAAGAAAGCTCTTCTCCTATTACGAAAGGACTCCTCATTTCTATTTGGTTATCCCTTCCAAACTTCAATGTACCTGTTGTCTGTGTAAATGGACAAGTCCATACCAATGGGGTAAGGATCCTTCTATTGACTACAATAAAATCATAGTCAAGTAGCTTGAAGTCTTTGAAGTATTCATCCTTATCCATATTCTGCCTTATAATAGCCCAATATAATCTGGCCTGAATATCATATCTCCAATCCACAAAGGACTTATAGAAATCCCACTCTGCATGTGAACTTGTTTTCAAATCTACTGGCCTTACCCACTTCTCTTTATGATTGACTATGATTAAGTCAGCCATATTTCTATACTTTACACCATTAAACTCTCCTTTGAACTTTAACTGATAGAATCTCTCAATATCTGGTTCAAATGGATTATCCTCTGCAAAGTAGAACTGAGTGGATTTACTCTCTTTCAATGTTCTTACTGCATTGCATACATCTTGATAAGTCTGAGTATCAAGTATAGTCTTACCGTCTGCTATAAATAACAGATTATAGTAGTCAGCTCCTTTCTCCTTGATAGCCCTAGCCCTTGTTTCAGGTCTCCAGTTCATCTGATAACTCTGATGTTCAGTCTCCTTAATAATTGCATCATCAGGAATCATAATAAGGCTCCTATAAGAATTTCCATACTGACTGAACAAAGATTTTACTATCTTTATAATAGAGTCTGGAGTAGAAGAAAACTCAGCAACTATAAACTTTTTCTTAAACTCTTCCTGACCACCTGTGATAATACTATCTACAGCACTACCAAAGGTAAGAGAAGGTGTCTCTAACTTGTCAAATAGTTTATCTAAGTTATTAAATCCCTCTCTTTCATATTTTGCGAGGATCGAGTAGCTTAGTGCAGGATCTATCCTATATATTTCTTCAGGAACATCCCAAGATATACTTTTCAAAGATTTTCTTTCCATCAATAATAATCTTGATTATATTCTTCACTACTAAAACCATCACATCCATCTTGTTCTGGTAATTCAAATACCTCACAATAGAGATCTATCTCCAACTTAAGTTTTTCCATCCCTCCAAGGCCTGCTTTTAGATATTCCTCTCTAGGATTCTCTCTATTGAGGTCCTTTTTTACTCTAACAAGAGATGAATTAATCAAGAGTTGGAGAGAGTCAAAATCTCTATCATTCAAGAATTTATATGCAAGCTCTATATCTCCTTCAGGTAATGAAGGAATTAAGGCTCTTATTCTGCTTACTGGTTCTTTACTATCCATGACCTTTGATAATTTCTATAGCCTGTAAAAGCTGCTTCTTGGAATATATTTCAAAATACATACTTTTTTGTCCTGTTTTTATATATATGTCATCAAGCAACTTCCTAAACATCTTTTTCTTATAAGGAAACACATCATTAGTGAATCCTTTACACTCTATCCAAATATCCAAATTATTATACCTTATATATATATCTGGGGTATATGTAATTGGTGGAACTGACTTATCACATAACCTAAGCTCTTTGCCTCTTTGCCCGCCTAGAGATTCAACTCTTTTCTTCTGTTGTACATCAGTCTCTTTATCATAAAAGGGAGTTATGGGAATAAAGGAAGGAAAGATAGTAAACTTTCTTGGTTCATATTCAGGCATAAATCCTTGCTCTTCAAGATAAGTAAAGCATGACTTCTCTAATACACTTTTAAAAGTTACATTCTTGGCAGTACATATAGTGGCATTCCTAATTTTCTTATTTGTCACTCTTGAATAATCTTTTAAGTAGGTCTTTAGTGATTCTGCAAGCAATTTTAGCATCATTTATAGATCTAAATGCTGCGAAGTTTCTATAGTTCTTGATGCAGGCTTTGTTAACTTTAATAATTCTACCACTAAGCATAGAAATTGTATAAATCTCAGGACTCTTCTCAATATGATCCTCGTACTTCTTATCCAACTCAATAGCTATTTCTCTAAGTAGCATAGAGAGTACAGCGGCAGGAAAAATAGTGGCTATGCTGTTAAGATAGTTATATATCTTCTCAATCCTCCAGTAAGATCTCTTTTTAATCTTCTGAATATAGTACCCCAGATCCATAGGAACTTCATATTTAATTGTAGCAGATTCTGCAGGCTTGATAGTAATAATGCCATCCTCAAGAAGCTTAGGAATAGTATCCTTAGTTACTACAATATACTGAACTGCAGTATTCTCACCAGAGAAAGGGTCTACTGTCTTAAGTACTTTAATCAGAGTATCTCCAATCTGTACTTCCTTACCATTTGTCAAATAAATCTTTTCCATTTTTTTTTTGTTTAGTATTAATATTCTTCATACCATTTTATAGGCACACCATAAATCCCTTTTACCTTATTACTTATATCAATGAATAGCTGGTGTGGCATCTTAGTGTTAGTTCTTGCAAAGTATGCAGGATGTTCTATTTCAATTATATGATTAAATTTACTGTCTATGTAGGGTTTAAATGTAGAGGCTTGCTTACCAAACAATACATATACTATAGCTGTATCATAATTAGATAGATTCTTTAAAAGTTTAGCAATAAAATGTCTCCATAACATAACATGGGAACCTATCTTATTTACTTCTACAGTAAGAGCAGAATTTATCATTAGTATTCCCTGCTTAGCCCAACTTTCCAAAGTCTGGTCAAAGATAATATTATTATGTGGGATCTCAAAATCAATAATAGCTTCCTTAATAACATTTAGCGAAGGAGATAAATCATCATTACTAACTTCTCTTCTATTACCAAATAAAACTCCTGTGGCTACACCTTTTTGTGGGTAAGGATCCTGCCCCAACATGACTATTTTTAGATCCTTAAGTGAACAGAGCTTAAATGCCCTAAATACATCAGATTGGGCTGGGCACAAGAGCCTCCTTTTATATTCCAATCTGACTTTACTCATGACACTTTCAAGCTCTGTTCTATCAATCACTTTCATCCAATCTCCAAAATATTCATCTAATGTCATATAGTTGTTATTATATCATCCATATTGTTAATGAGGCATTCATTTAATGAATCATTAATATTAGAGACCGGAAATGGCCTAATAGGCTCTATAAAGAATCTATCAAGATCTTCTACTATAACCTTTACTGTTGTATCTTTAATACTAAGTGTAGAGTTAAAGTCGCAAAAAGATGTTCTTGTAGTAGTGTACAGAGGAATTAAATGTTTAATAATACCTCTATTGATTATATTATTGGTATTTAGGAATACCTTAGGGCTAACATAACATATAAGGTCATGATAAGATATATTAATTTTATCCGAGGCTATATATTTAATTCTCCCAGCTGCTACACATAGTAATAATGGAGTATAACTCTCATCAAAGATAATACCTCTACCTCCATAATATACTTCTCCTTTACTAGTAGTTATTTTCTGCAGCCTTTTATTATAGCCTGTTCTAGAGAAAAACTGCCTTATGATACTATTAAAGGATCTCCCCATTGCATCGTCTGCATTATTGTATAATGGCAGTATTACCCTCCCATTACTTACATTTTGACAAACACATGCACTTGATATTTTCCTCTCTATATGACTCTTTGCAATTACTGGAATTTCTAAACTGTTACTATTAATTTCAACGATAAGACTTCTATTGAACACATTATTACTATCAAGAGATAATTCTTTTCTAAGAACATATGAATCACTTGACTCTGCAGCAACAAAAATGTTTTTAGCATCTCGTATAAATCTATCACTAAGTATCATCATGCTTCAGTTTTAAAATACATTGTTTCTGCATTATATACAGAAAGAAATGGTAAACTTCTATCAATAAGAGGATCACATTGATTGGCACAGAAATTTACAAATAGGTTGACCATATATGATGCAATCATATTTGCACAAAAAGTAGTTTGCTTGTATGAGCATATTGTTTCATCTGCCTCTTCATCAGAGAATAGAAATTTATCTCTATATCTGTTGATATTATATTCATCATCCCCCCTGACACATAGTATTTGAAACTCCTCTGCTGCTAACCTGCCATCAATAAACAGACAATTCTTTCTTTCCTCAATAGATTTATTGTATACATGTTCCATCCATTTGTGAAAGAAGATACTCCTTGCCTCCATATTATCAAATCCACAGATCATAATATCTGATGGTTCAGATTCATAAGTGAATTTATCATTTATTGTAAAGACACTATTATAATCAGCATATTTACTAATCATTTTGGTTAGTGCTAATACTTTACTAGTGCCTATATCATCCTGGCTATATAATTGGCCTGACATATTTGAAGCCTCCACCCTATCATCATCATAAATAAATAAAGCATTAGGTTTCATACGTGCTAATAAGAATCCAACGAAACTACCAATACCGCCTATACCTGCCAAAATAATTACTTTCCTCTGAATCTCTTCGTACCAGATAGCAGAACTGAATCTACTTGTAGTGTCATCCACAAGCAAGGTTGCAGAATTTGTAGGTATTTCCTGGTGTATCTCCTCTACAGCTTCATTAGGTATGGCTTGTTCTCCCCCTGATAATGAGGATTCTATCATATTTCCTTGTGAATCAATACTATAGACCAATTCTGTAGAAGGGTCAATTATCCCAGCTGCCATTACCTGTTGTATAATCTCTAAGACATTAGTTTCATTCATATTTCCGAATATTCTTTAAGTATATTAATATATTCTTTAATGTAGTCATTCTCAGGAAGTTTAGCAAGTGCTTTCATTATACTATTGGCATAAACAGAACATATTTCCGACTCATCTAGATTAAGTTCTGTTAACTCCTTCCCTGGTGTATTCCATAATAGGTACTCCAGATAGGTTTCTGCCCATATCTTAAAGTTACCCATACCATCTTTCCCTCCACCAAACCTTTTTTCATATAGTGTAGGCATTAATCTAGCCCATTTGTTAATATCAATTTTGCTCTCATCAGAAATAATGATACTACCTGTAAGTAGCTGAAGTATAAGAGTTCTTAAAGTAGCTTCATCAGGTTTTATTGAGCTAAGATATGTATTGAAATCTTCTGGCGAGGAGCTGTTATCGTTAAAAGGAAGAGATTTCTGTATACTCTCAGTTCCTCCATATTCTTTAGTGGGATAAGTCGAGTGCAGTATATTATGGGGACCAGCAATATCAAGTCTATGTTTACCTTGAGATACTTGAGAATTTTCTGCCGTCTCTGCCTTAATCCTTCTAATCTCCTCAAGTCTTGGTAATATACTTGTATCCAAACAGCATTCATTCTCCTTTTCTACTTCAAGAGGAAACCATTCAATTTCTTCCTTATTATCTATGTATTCCTCAGTACTTTTCACATCTTCATTACTAAAGAATGAAGTAGATGTATACCTAACTACTTGTTTTGATTTAACTTTTCTTGTAATTGCAGCAGTATAGATGCCTTCATTATTTACAATAAGGGATACAAAGTTATTTCTATCTTTACCTTCCTCCTCTAATGTAGCAATATCTGTCCCACTAAAAAATGTAGGCATATTATTATGTGAATGAATAAGACCCATTTGGCAATCAAGTAGGTTAGGATCCTCACTTTCACATATATAGGCTATTACGTTTGGATCCATATCAAACTCTGTATAAGCTTGAGATCCAATATCCATAACATAAATATCCACACATCTTATTACAAGATCATTATTTTCAAAGGATCCGCTATATGTAAAAAACAGTACCCCTGACCATTCAACGTTCCACACCTTTTGGCAGATATATCTTATTTTTCGTTCTACCTCTGTAGTAATAATTATCTTATAATTATAAGTACCAGACTTTTTTGTCATAAGTATCTCCTTGGCGCATTTTGTCTCTTCCATATCTATAATTTAATGTTCTAAGTATTATCATTAATATGTATAATGAAGTTTGAATGTTGAGAATCACACTTGTATTCCTCTCATTTACATCTTCACTTTCTGTAATATTCAATGTAATTTCCTCACCTTTAAACGTACAAACTCTCTTTCCAATATATTGGGAGTATCTCTGCATACTATCAGTAATCTTGTCTTGATAGATCTTCCCATTACTTATAATACACCTACATAGAATACCATCACTTATCAACACCCCAAAGCTATTAGTTAAATGTCCCCTATTAAATTGATCATTATACCACTTAATAAACTCATTACTAATAAGTATGATATACTCGGTAAATGACATTCCAATGGAGTAGGAACAGTTAACATAGTTGAATTTGAGTTTCTTCAAATTGATAAAGTGCCTTACAAACTCCTGGAATTTAATATGTTTAATAGTGTTCACATAACTCCCAGGAGCAAAGTATGTAATAAATTTATCATTATACATGTCATCAGTACCTACTCTTTCTAAATAGTTATAGGGAACCCCAGCAACAGATTCCACAGACACATATTTACTCAATTCAAGACAGAACATGTTCCATATATCTTCATCATAATTATTATTAAGGGAAGATATGGTGTTTCTAATAGGGCCACTGCCTAGGCATGGAATCTTAAATGTAGAAAAATCGGACATGGGAATACCAGAAACATGGCTGTGCATATAGCTTGAATTCAAATGGGCTATTGAATATTCTGACCTGTTAAGACCAAAGGTACCAATTAATAACCCATTATAATCTATTACCATTCTAGCCCATAGGTGACTAATGTCAATATATTTATCATGCTCATTAGTTATCCTCACATGGGGGAAATGTACAAGGATAAATATATTATTAAATAGATATACACCTATTTTATTCCGCATTATATCGAGTGAAGATTCACTCAGAATTTTCTCTACTACATCATCAGGCAGGCTGGTAATGGGACATCCTTCATATTTGGCATAATCTTGTTCACCCAAAACTCTATCCAAATCAACATGTAAATCTATAGGGGTTGTCATTATCCTCTCCTTAAATCCATCAGGATCATGGAGGTAATTTACTTGCATATCTACTCTATCCTCTCCAAAGAAATTATTGAATATATCTAATATTTGAAGAGGCTTACCAACCAAGGAGGTGTGTAACTCGGTCAATTTCTCATCAATCAATTTGAGTGTTCTCTTATTCATATCACTACAAAAAAAAATAGGTTAAAGACATAACGTCCTTAACCTATCTTGTTCATCTTTACTAATTAGCTTATATCTCAGCAAACATATCATCAATTTCAGCATCAGAGTAAGAAGGGGTCATCTTAGATGCGGGTTCTTTTCCTATTTCTTTAGGGCGTGAGGTATCCTCCCCCATTTGAAGAATATCAAGTATATCTTCTCTTTCGTCATACCTGATTATACCCTTATCATAAAGAATATTAACCAACTTATACACAGCTCCTATCGTTTCTCTATTGCAATCGGTAACAGCTGGTGAAAGGATATTACCTTTAATCAATGCAATAAGATCTTTGGTTTTACACATAGTAAAGTTTTTACTAAATTCCTTCATACATTTATCTTGTAGATGATTATCTCTGATAATTGCATATATCTCAGACCTAGTCATACCATCTACATCTATGCCACTTTTAATCTTCTTATTAGTATTAGTAAGCATAAATACTAATTCATTAGTAATGGTTCCCTTATAGGGAATATCATGAGGAAGAATTGAATTGTCATTTCTCAATTCACTCTTTGATACACCTTCAAAGAAGGTCATACCTTCATAATCAATACCATTAGCTTCTAAATCTCTTTTCAATTCAGCAATAGTTGTAGCTGCTGACATAATTACACTCTTTGTCTGATTTTTAGTCTGTACGACTGTAATTTTTCTTGGTTCCATGTTTTCATCTTTTTTTTTTAAATTAAACTACTTCCTCACCCTGAATATACCTTACCTTAAAACTTTGCTAGCTTCATTTCTTTAATAATACACTTTCAAGGATTTCATTCATTATTGTTAGATACCTGTCTTTTCCGTATTTCTTGAAAAGATCAGATGGGTCCTTTGCATTATACTCCTCTGGTATTTCCACCATTTTCAAATTATATTCTTCACTTAATTTTTTAGCATCATTATGCCCTGGATTACCAGGAGTATTAAAATCATTATCAAAGAATACTATAATATTCTTATATCTTGACTTCAATTCTCCTATCACCTGAGGTTTTGGAGAATACCCTTCCCCTTGTAGACATATTGATGGTATCTTAAGATTACACATTATATTCAAGCAATCTTTTACTGATGATGATATAATTAAATTAGTTCCATACTTTGGAATTTTTGTCCAAAGGCTCCATACTGATCTATTAATATTACTACTCCACTTGTAACCAGCATTGTTAAAAGGTTGATATATTTTTAAGGTGATTTTTTTCTCTTTGCGTTCTACATAAGCATAGGCATACTTATCAGCATTAAATACATACTTATGCCCATCTTTCAATACAATCTTATGTGATATGGGATAAACTTCTGCGTACTTGAGCCAATCCAGAGTTACACCATAAGAGTTCCAATACTCAATATCATACTCTCTCCACTCCCTAATCTTACATTGTAAATCAATACTTTTGTTGTAGGTGTTTGCATCTCTCACAATGCAAGGAGTATATGACTTAATATTAGCTCCTCTGGAAAACTTAGGAATATCCTCATTAATCCTCAACAGAACTTCCTTATAACTGCAATTCCACATGTGGCCTAATAAATCAAATACACCTCCTCTATCCCTTGTGGATAGATCAACATAGTAAATTCTTTTGCCATCAATAGAATAGAGACCAAATGATGGTCTCCTATCCTCTCTAAGAGGACTATTAGTTATAGTTGGAATTTCTGCAATTCCTAAGTAGTATGACAAAATATCTGCCTCTGTTACTTTACTGAGGATGTCATCAAGGCTCACAGAACTTTCTCCCTTAGCTATCATAATTTTTTTTTAGAGGTTATTTACCAAAGTCCCAAGGAGAATCATCCCCAGTAGGAGCATCAAAAGGCATATCACCACTAGTATTGATAGTATTGAAATTAGTAGCTTCTACTTTATACTCTTTCAAGTCTCCTATAATAAACTCAGTAGTAGGGTATGCTCCAGCAGATTTTCTCTCTTGCAAATCTGCATCCAGCTTACTATAATCAGTAATATTATTTTTCAAAAACATCTGATTATAAACAGCCTGATATTGCTTATTATCATCAGTGGTTCTCACACCGAATAATACTTTGACTTTGTTATTAGGCTGCAGTGCAATCACCTCTTTAAGTTCTTTGAAGTTACCTTTGAAGTAATCTGCAATACTCTCAAGCCTTGCTTCACAATCTTCAGGCTTATCTACCATAACCCAGGTATTGTTGACATATTTCATGACATTAGGAATATTGAGATATGCCTTTATAAATCCAGTAAGCTCTTCCTCACCATGATAAGCAGGTCTATAGTCTTTATCAAGATTAGCTGGACCATTTTTATACATAGGGATCTCATGTGCTTTAGCCTGTTCAATAGTAACCCAAGCAGTTCTACCATACTTGTCAATTACCTGTACTTTGGTTCGATCTTTATTATACCTATATTCATTTCTAATGAAGAAAGCTACTTTAGTAACAAACTCAATACCATTACACTTTTCAGCATCGGTTTTGACAATAAAATCAAGCCTGACATTTTTCACTTTATGTTTATCTTCACCTACTTCAATCTCTCCGAGGTATTCAGGAGCATTCTCAAGTTGTGTATTATATAATTTCTCCAATTCTTCTTTGCTAGGGTTCACAGCCAATACAAACACAGGAGCAACACCTGTATATCTTACAATTTCATTACCCTCTTTGCTTTCTGTACCTTTACTAAAAGCCATAAAAGTGGAACCTGTTTTCTTCTTATACATAATTATTGTTTTTATAAGCTGTTTTTTATACTTTCAAATCTTCTTTATTATCTCTCATGTATAGTTTACTACTCATTAAAAGGATCTATGGAGGTATCTATTCCTGTTTTTACCTCTACTTCAGGAACTTTTTCGGTATTACCTACTTCGATAATTCTATATTCAAGTTTAGGCTCTTCTATATGAATCTCATATACATTAGCCTGTTTATTGAAGATAACTACTCCCTCTTTAGGTTCATAAGTAGTTTTCTTGATAGGTTTGCCCTCCTTGTCTACCTTACCAGTATCTTCTACTCTCTTAGTAACCAAATCTTCACTGGTATAACCGCCAGTAAGGGCTTTGATGCCCATCTCATGTCCTTCAATTTCCTCAGTCAGAGCATTATACTCTGCATTAAGTTCATTAATCCTGGCAGCGACCTTATTCTTTTTAACCACCAGAGGATTTACATTCATTGCAATCCTTTTTACTGATGCAAACTGTCTTATTGACAATACTTTGTTCATACTTCTCTTTGTTTTTAATATATTAATAATAAGTTTCGGATCCCTAAACTATTGGGAGCACTATATAACTCGCACACTTTGAATTTTGTCTTATAATAATCCATAGCCCCTTCCAGACACTTCCTGATTGACATATTTTCCGTAGAAATTACTGATATAAAGGCAGGTATAGCATCTTCCTGTTTACCTTTCTCTCTGCAATACTCAACTATAATTTGCAGAGAATTGTTGGGGATTTTTCCTTGATTCAAAATATTACTTACCTCTACTACTGTTTGTCTATCCATAATATTCCTTCATAGCTTTAACTACTATTCCAAGGTCATTGGGAATAAAATCTTCAGTGAACATATCTGCAGGAGATTTAGCAGGTATTTCTACCACACCATCCATAAATCTGTGAGTATAAAATCCATAAGTGGCTATCCCTTTATCATCATATTTGATAGAGGAATATAGTACCATAGGAACTACTTCCACAGGATTATATTGATTATCAATCAACTGTCCAACAGTGCTTACTTTATATCCTATAGTGGTTTTATCACTTTGAACATCTTCACTATGAAGGATTAAGAATACATTTACATCATCTCTCATGCTCTCAATAGTAGATATGATTTGTTGAAAGTGCATAGCTAATTCTGTATATTTGCCATCTTAACTACCTTTACTTTCATAAAGGAATAGACTATATCTTATGTATGTATAGGTGTTTTAAGTATCCTCTCAAGAGACCAACCCTTATGACTTCTATCATAAAAGTTTTGTAAAGGTATATTATACAGTGCACATAGTTCCTGTCTTGTATAATATTTCCCCTCCCACAGAATAAGTTTATCTCTAGGGTCTACGTAAATCAAAGCATCTTCAAAAGACATGTTCAGTCTATACATTCTCTTCCTCATGGTAGAATAATTTTTATTGAGAATCCTACACCAATCTTTGAGAATATGTTTCTCCCCCTTGTATTCTATTAAAGGAGTAAAATCACCTCTATTAGATGCTTGAACCTTATTATTTGCCCACCTACAATTTGAAGGCTCATAGTCTTTACTATTATCTATTCTATCTATGCTACAACCTTCAGGGCATTGACCCATATCTTCTATAAAATTAGCAAAAGAATCCCATCTTCTGCAACATTTTATATTCTTTATCCTGTAAGTGCTTTTATCAAAGCAAGGAGCATTACATCTACTTCTCATTGCTTTCCAAATTCTGTACTCTCTTGGATGTTTATTCTTTATCTTCATACATTTACCCTTTTAGTCGTTGAACTTTGATGCTATAACATAGCACCCTTAGCTGCTGATTACCCAATCCTTTAGTTTTCAAACATTCAAGCTTGCCATTACTGGCTACTTTGTAGTCTAAAGGCTCTAAGGGCTTCCCAGCAATTTGAGTAATTTATACTGAACTATGGCTAATTTAATCCAGTTTCTTTAGCTCTTTTAAAGTATTCCTTTCTCATGATATAGATAGCATCATCTATGATAATGTTATGAACATAAGAGGCATTCTTATCTATACCTTGTAACATGTTAATAGCTTGAGTATAATCATCTATTCTGAATAGATTCTTATTCTTCTCACTGTACAAATTATTACTGCCTTTGAATGGTAATTTTTTGCCAAGGACATTTAGTACCACAGTCTCTTTGGGATCTAAACCCCTGATACTAGAACTTTTACCTGTCCCACTTTTTCCTAATAGAATCACTGCATTTGCCATTTTCTTTTCTTCTCATTTATAATATTATTACTTCTAAATTAGACTTCAAATCTATGAGATATTTCTTACTGATGCAACCCTTTACCTAATTTCCTCCTAATATGACTAAAGAAGGACTTAGCAGTCTTGTTAGTTTGATTTATTGTTGAATCTATGTACCTATATACTTCTGATAACCCATCTTTATCATTAGGTCTTGGAAGCTCATTAAAGTAGCATACAGCTCCATCAAAGAACAGAGGACATAGTCCACCACTCTCACCATCTCTATTAACAATCATTTCAAGAAACCTTATGTTATCCCTGAACCTGGAAATGTCATATCCTTCATAGTCCTTGATAGCAAATCTGAATGGTGAAAATAGACCAAGTACTACATTACTATCTCTTGAGGTATACTTGCTATCTCCTAACCCTGCAACCGAAGGTCTTACCCTACCCAATTTGAAGGCCTCATTTCCTTCCTGATCAAAAGCTTGTTGCTGGATTATTACAGGGGAATAATGATACCTATTCCTCAAATATTTAGCACAGTATTCGCTGAGTTTATCCATAGATTGTTTGAGGGTCATCCCTCTTTCAGTATCTATGAGATTAATAGTATCTATCACTATTAATCTATATTCATTAGGATTATCTTGCTCATATCTATCAAATACTTGTCTCTCTTGTATTACCCCAAACTCGTCTTTATATTGCCCAGTCTTATAATAGGTACTACCATGTTCCTCTGCATATCTAACACAACACTTATATATACCTGTAGGGTTGCAAGCTTCATCAGGAAATACTATATGTTCTTCAAAGTACCTGATTATATCTTGTACCTCTTCAGTATTAATTATATCAAGTATTTCTTGTGGAACAGCCTTGGTAGTGCTTCTTAAGTCTCTTGGACTTACTCTTATCCTTCCATGACTAAAATCAAACAGCAACCAAGATATAAATCTCTGCATAATTCTCTCTGGAGTTTCCTCTAGAGGAAAATACAATATCTTTATATCTATATCTGCCTTTGTATAATAACAGAACATAAGAGGCTTATAGATAAAGGTGTATGACATAAATTGTGATTTACCACCCTTAGTGAATGAAGTTATAGTATAGTAACAGGATTGTTCTATACCTATAAAGTCATTACTAAATCTTTTAAATGGGGATGGAATACAATTTAATTGTCCATCAAGAATCCTTTGCCTTCTAGCATGTAGATTCTTTGTTACTCTTTCTCTTAATGTATTCATTTTAATGTAGATGTCCAATCATTTTTAAGGTTATCTGTCTGGTCAGCATTCTCAATATAACTAATCAACTCCGAATCCCCCTCAACTTCCCCAGCAGCACCAATCTTCTCTTTAAAGATGAAATATTTTAATAGCCTCATATATGTATAGTTACCGTTAAAGCCTTCTACATATTTTAATGTGGCCTGTATAATCTGCTCATCACTATAAGCATCACCATATTTCTTGAAGAATAACTTCAACCTTCTCACAATTAAAGCTACTCCATCTGCCCAATAATAATTGGTGCCGTCCTTCTTGCCTTTTGGGAATATTTCTTTGAGCCTTGTAGCTAACTGAACCAATTTATCTTCAGGCTGCTGATTCTTATCAGAATCTATAATTACAGAATCTATAATCTCTGCACCCTTATTAGTAAGTCTCCACCCAATCTGCTGGAATAAGTCATTCATGTTAGCAGTTATATAACCTTTCTTGATTAGTTCTTTTTGAGCTAAGTCAAGATCCACATTATTATGGATAGATAGGAGAAGCAGTACCTCTCCTATACTAATATTATTCTTCTGACAGCCCTCTTTACTTAAACAAATCATCATATAAGCAGTTTCTCCACATGTTTACTCTCAATATCTTCAGCAATTTCACAAGCCATCATTGCACTTAAGCACTTCTCGTTATAGTCCAAGAGAGATTTACAGCATTCCCTCCATACTCTGTATGCGATATTGAACATTTTAACTTTAGCCCTGCTCTTTGCAATCATTTTACCCTTCCTTTCATCGAAAGTGTCAATGCTATTGCACTTTGCCTTAGCTTTAACAATAAATTCTCCATTATAATTTATATGAGGAAACCTTTTACTCCACATATAATCATTAATAACCATCCATGCAGGGTGTTTTAACATCTGCATACTACACTTAAGCTCACATACTACTATTCTATGATCAATAATATGAAACTTAGTATCTGTAACTACTATTCTATTTTTCATAATATTATTTCATTAATGTTGGAAATTGTCTCTATTGAATCTGCGGAGTACCCCTCAATCATTTTTTCTATAAGCTCTTCTTCTCTTGTATCCCTGAAATAAGGTATGATAATGATAGGGGATTTGTGCCTTAATATTCTGCCTACCCTTTGTTTTACAATAATCTCTGAACTGTTCAAGTTACAAAATATACCTATCCTGCAATTAGTCAGGTTTACACCCTCATTAAGTATATTACAAGCAGTTATATGCTTGATTTTATTATTATTAAACATCTCAAGGTTCTTTATAGAATCCTTGTTCTTTGAGGTTATATTATGTTTACCCAACCTCTCTGATTGTTCAATGCTACTACAAAAAGTCAGAGTCTTGTGATTCCTGAACTTGTCAAGAAGAGATAATACAAGGGCTTCCTTCTGTTCTGCACACCATTTCAATCTTTTGCCTGCTGTTGAAAGCCACAGGTTCTTTATCCTCTCATTTCTTGAATTAAAGTACTTATTCTTGTACCACTCTATGAATGAAGAGATACTATCATAATAACCTTTCTGAGTAGTGATTATATCACGCCCAAACCTCTTAACCTTGTAGGTATAATTAATAGTGTCTAAAGTTAAAGGTAGTAGATATATTGTAGGCTCAGGTAATATTTCATCCTCTACAGCTTCCTTGAGACCACACTTAATGACCTCAGCCTTGTGGTTGTAGATGAAATAATCCCTCATGTCTCTCTTAATAGTGGCAGACAGTCCAATGAAAGACTCATTGATATGGATAGTCTCCAATACATCAATTCTTGCTTCTGACAAATGCTGCATCTCATCTGCCACTACTATATCAAAGTATGAGTTCTCATAGTTCTTTAGTGACTCATAGCATTCAATAGTAATATAGTCAGACTTGATACCTCCCCATTTCTCAATCTCATCCTTCCAGGTCTGCTTGTGTACAGTTTTAGCTACAAGAATAAGTATAATAGTAGAATGTTCAGTGCCTTTATACATTCTATCACATATATGATTAATAAGATCTATTGCTATCTTAGTTTTACCATACCCTGTAATAAGTTCTAGAATTGTATACTTACTTCTACTAATTGCTTTCATAGCCTCTTCCTGAACTTTTTCTCTCTTCATGATAATTATATTTTCTTACATAGTAGGGTTGTTATCCTTATGATAATCTTTGTGATAATATTACTACCTCTTAATGAGACTACTTCTGTTATACCGACTCCCTTATTTGGATCTTGATTCGCGGTGTAAACATACATTGTCATGAAAATTATAAGCAGTACAATATTAATAAGAGGGATAAGGCCTAGTAGTACAATAAGTATATAGAGCCAGAGTGGTAATTTTAGATCATATTCTTCAGTTAAACCAGCAGGCCCAGAGTATCCTCGATAATACTTTTCAACATGGGTATCTCTTAAAATACTTATTGCTATGATGATTACTAATATACTAATGATATATAACATCTGTTTATTATTACTTTTTGCTTATTTTACTTAGATCAAGAAATGCTGATGTATTTCCTTCAGTAATAACTGTTGGAACAGTCCCATCCCATTTTTCAATCCACATCTTCTGGAGAATTTCTGGAGTAAGTGCTTGACTACGTAATTCATTTGCTTTCTTTTCAGCCTCTGCTTTCACAACAAGTTTTTCTGCCTCAGCCTTTACAATGGCAAGCTCATTTTGTGCTCTTTGAGCTTCTTGTATTGCAGCTGTCTTTGCGGTTACTGCATTAATTATAGACTGTGGGTATTTTAAACCAGAAGTGAGTTGTTCAAGATGAAATTCTTCTTCTCTGAGTTCTTTTGCAAGATATAATTCAATAGCACTTTCAATACTATCACGGTGTGATACTATATAGTCAGTACTGAATTGATTAAGCTGAATCCTAAAGGCATCCTTTACATAATTATATATGGTATTATTAATAACTTCATCTATGGTTTTCCTGTATTTCTTAAATACAATAGAGGATTTTCCATCTATAAGTTTCAATGATACAGTAGGGTCTACTATGAACTCAGATCCATCTTGAGCATTAACAGTAAATGGTTTATAATCCACTGTTTGTACATAAGTAGGATATTCATATATTTCTTCTGTAAATGGGTTATACCATACAGCACCTGTTACTAAAGTAATATCATCCACTCCCTTTTTGGAGCCATATAGATTCACCTTAATACCTTCATAGCCAGCATCAATTCTTTCTCTACAAGATGATGTGATAAACATCATAAACAAGGATAATAGTCCCAAGATTAACTTACTTTTCATGTTTTCTTCTTATTAATTTAGTTAGTACTTTGTTTTACAGCCTATTAAATTCTTCTTGAGCCTCATTGATTGCCCTATTAATCTTAGCTATAGCAAGAAGCTTTATTTCATCAAAATTAACAAAGGACCCATCTATACTCATGTGGGTCTCCGCTACATCATGGTCTCCTATGGTGCAGACCTCTAATAGGAAGAATCTCTCTCCCATCTTTGTTTTTGGTCTCTAAGATGGGATAATCTCTTTAGTAATTCTTCGCCTTTTCTTATCTTTTCCTCAGTCATTCTTTCTGAATTTAATGGTTGTTAAACATCTTGTCTTGATTGAAATGAATGTTGTAGCCACAAGTATCAAGAATCCAATCATATTCTCAATACTATTGGATGTACTAATCATGCTAAGACTTACATTGAGCATCAACATAAATAGGACAAACCAAAGGACTACTATAAGAATCCTTCTTCCCATATAATAATTATTAATCAATCCTTCTTGTTTACAAGCAATCTGATCCCGTAATATAACTATGTTTTCAATGGACACCAAATGTATTCTACGTCAATAAAATGGCCAAGATGTATAAATTCAGGAACATATTCCATAGTTCTTAGTTTTATCCCACTTAGCCAGTAGGTTGTAAAAAAAAAGAACAAGGATATTGATAATACCCTTGTTCTTTGCTATGAGGACTTACCTGAGTCAATCTTCATACACTTGATAGGTATAGGATATACCTCCAAGATGCTTTACTATTCTCTGTAGATGAGATTCAAGTCTTTCTTTTCCACTCATCCTAGCCCATTTGTCTGACTTAACCCATGCAGGACATTCTCTACCTATCATAGATAGGTAGGCTTCTTTGCAAATATTTAGGGATTGTCTTGCAGGAATACATTTCCTTGTATAGAAATGTATAGTTTCAGGATTAGTTCCATTCTCATCAGTCACTGTTACATGGTTGGGATCCATTTTGTCTAGGTCTTCAACTAATACATCAATAGTAGTTTTACGAAATCCACCATGCCTACTCTTCTTATTGACTACTTTTTGAGTTGTTTTAAGGCACTCTTCCTTGCTGAACATTACACTTCCTTGAAGTGTAATATTTAGTCTTAATTTAATTTCACTCATGAAATCATTAATTTTGAAGTATTAAACAAGTTATATGCAATAAGTATCCGCTATATCCATATCAATACCTAGATTTGAGAGGCAACTCTCCAGTCATTGGCTATGAGATTGAG
>ULVG01061861.1_pt1 | contig 72165 bp, 47 predicted proteins | sample 1959221 | NCBI WGS metagenome assembly ULVG01 (sample SAMEA4835780, study PRJEB28245) | human gut metagenome | biome: gut microbiome; material: fecal sample | place: Denmark | collected 2008
TTCAAATGCTACCCGGGTCCCTTTTCAAGTGTTAGCTACAATAGAAGTGGGAGAAATTCCTAAATATGGTAGCTATATTAGGTGCAGATGTTCTATCGCAATATGTGAAGATGTAAAAGCCATGTTTAAGATAGCTGATGATTTAGTACTTTAGAAAAATCCCGGTTTATTGTACTTTCCGAGAATAAACCGTTATATTTGCGAAAACTAACTTTTTAGAATTATGAGTACAATCTTACAGTTAGCTCCACAGAATGTATGGAAGCACTTTTATTCACTGACCCAGATTCCCCGTCCGTCAGGACATATGGAGAAGATTACCAAATTCCTTATTGATTTTGGAAAAGGCTTGGGGTTGGAATCATTTGTCGACGAGGTCGGCAATGTTATTATTCGTAAGCCTGCCACTCCGGGTATGGAAAACCGCAAAGGCATCATCCTTCAGGCGCATATGGACATGGTGCCTCAGAAGAACAACGATACTATTCACGATTTTACAACAGATCCCATTGAAACCTATGTTGACGGTGATTGGGTGAAAGCCAAAGGAACCACGCTGGGAGCAGATAATGGTTTGGGAGTAGCTGCCATTATGGCGGTGCTCGAAGATAATAACTTGAAGCATGGCCCATTGGAAGCTCTGATAACCAAGGATGAAGAAACGGGAATGTATGGTGCATTCGGTTTGAAACCCGGAACTATGCAAGGGGAAATTCTGCTGAACCTTGATTCTGAGGACGAAGGCGAACTCTATATCGGCTGTGCCGGTGGTCTTGATATTACTGCTACTTTGGAATATAAGGAGGAGACGCCTATGGCCGATTTCGTTGCTCGTAAGATTACGCTGAAAGGTTTGCGTGGCGGTCACTCCGGTTTGGAAATCAATGAAGGGCGCGGTAATGCCAATAAATTGCTGGCACGCATCGTACATGATTTGCTGATTGAGTTTGACTCCCAGCTGGCAAGTTTTGAAGGTGGTAATATGCGTAATGCTATCCCTCGCGAAGCACATGCAGTATTGGTGTTCAATCTTGAGGATATGGACGGTTTGGAAGATTATATGAAGGAATACGAGGCACAACTGAATGACGAATATGCTCCGATTGAAAGTGGTATTACCCTGAGTATAGAAGAGGTAACTCTACCCACTGCCGTTGTTCCTTCAGAAATCCAGGATAATATGATTAACGTGTTGATGGCTTGCCAGAATGGTGTGATGCGTATGATTCCTACTGTTCCCGATACTGTAGAAACTTCCTCCAATTTGGCTATCGTAATCATTGCAGACGGTAAGGCCGAAGTTCGTATTTTGGCGCGTAGTTCTTGCGATACGATGAAGGATTTCCTGGCAGACAGCCTGACAGCTTGTTTCGCTATGGCAGGTATGAAGGTGGAATTGAGTGGTGGCTATTCTGGATGGCAGCCTAATGTGGATTCTCCTATACTGCATGCCATGAAGCTGTCCTATAAGCAGCAGTTTGGTGTGGAACCTGCCGTGAAGGTTATTCACGCAGGTCTGGAATGCGGTATTATTGGTGCCAATTGTCCAGGACTCGATATGATTTCTTTCGGTCCCACTTTGCGTTCTCCGCATTCACCGGACGAGCGTGCGTTAATTCCTACTGTTTCCAAGTTCTATGATTTCTTGGTGGCTACATTGGAGCAGACTCCTGAAAAGTAGAGAATACTTTATGTAATGAATAGGGGCAGGGTGCTTTATTAAGTATCCTGCCTTTTTTGTCTGTGACAGTTTGTCCCCTTTCTGCCAGAATGTCCCAGACTTATTACAATGGTATGTCAATATCCTTGCACTTTCTCCCTAAAAATTGACCTAAGTCAAGAAATGTGTTATAAAACATGTTTTCTATCCGTTTTTTGCTTGTTATCTTGAACAAAGGCTCTATTTTTGTGTTGTAAAACATGAAAACAATAGAAAACTAGTAGATTTTTTAAGGATAACAAGATTGATTTTAGGAGGATAACAAAATGAAAATGTTAAAGAGTTTTTTTAAGCATGTCGGCGAAGCCGATAAGAACATTTGGGGTTACGTAATGCTTTAAGCATTCCCCCCCCCTTTCGTGAAGTATTGAATTTTAGTTTTCAGGTATTAGTTTAATTTTTTAAGATTATGAAAAAGAAGATTGCAAATTCATTTAAGCACATTCTTACCGCAGCTGGTAAGAATTGGATGGAGGCAATGAGATATTATAGCCTCCAAATGTGAGTACACTAACATTTAAGTATAGCACAAGGGATATGTTTGCAAACATATCCCTTGTTTTTTTGTAGGAGTAGAATAAGATTTTTTATGTCCAAAAGTACATTTGTTTGAACTTTATTCACTTCCTTTGTTATTAATACAAAGACTAACAAACGAATAATTATGAGAGTAATTCAAAGAATTTGTAGCATATTGTTGCTGCTGGTTACATTTGGGGCTTCGGCATTGTATGCGCAGACGTACGATAAGTTGTGGAAGCAGGTGGAGCAGGCTCAAAAGAAAAGCCTGCCTCAAACAGTGATAAAACTGGCTGATGAAATCTATCGGAAAGGTCGGCAAGAGCAGAATGCTCCGCAAATGTTGAAAGCCTACATTTGTAGGGAGACTTATCAAGAGGGGCTGACTCCGGACAGCCTTTACTCCAGTCTGAAATATATGGAATCTTGGGCACAATCGGAGAGGAATCCGGTGAACAAGGCTATTCTACATTCTTTGTTGGCATATGAATATGCTGACTTGATGCGGAAGAATCGCCGTGTCTTGCTGTCACGTACTTTACTGACTGTTGACGAGGTTCCAGAAGATATCCGTGAGTGGAGTATCAGCCAGTTTGTGGATAAAATAGATAGGTGTAACCGTGCATCCTTGCAGGATTCCATCCGCTTGCTCAATACATCTGCAGAACAATATGTGCCTTTTGTGGTGTTGGAAGACGGTAGCCGGTTCTATGGGCACGATATGTACCATCTATTGGTAAGCCGTGCTGTTGATGCTTATCGGCAGCTGGATGGTTTCAGCGTGGATTCTTTGGTACAGACCCGTATCGAAAGGATTTATCTGGATATGATGAATGCTTATCGCCATCGTGCCGGTTCGGAAGATGCTATGTTGCTCTGTTCTCTTGATTATTGGAACTGGAAGTTGACCGGTGGTATCAGCCAGCAGCCTTATCCTACTTTCCGAATGCGTCAGGAAAAGGCTAATCGGGAATATCTTGAGGTTTTGAATAAATTGATAAAGGAATACGGTTCACGAGAGGTTTGTGCCGAGGTTTACATTCATAAAGCCAACCACCTGCGCCGTTTGGAACCGAAACGCGCTGATGAGGCTCTAAAAGTCTGTGAAGAAGGCTTGAAGCGCTATCCTGCGTATAAGCGTATCAATGAGTTGAAAAATATCCGTGAACAGATTTTACAGCCTGAACTCATTCTGACTATGAATGAAAGCGGTTATCCCGGCGATTCGGTGAATATGAGGCTGCATTATCGTAATGTCGAGGGCTTTACTCTCAACTTATATACCACTACTTTAAGTGAAGTACCTTGGATGGACCATGGTATAAATAAAGATACTTATAGAAAGTATGCCCGGAAGTTTTCTTCTACGCATTTTGGCTTAAAGCCGTTGCCAGGCAAGGATAAATTGCCTGAAGATGTCCCTTATCTTGCCTCGGACACTGTATTTAAGTTCATGATTCCTCGGGAAACGGGAGTCTATATTCTTCAAATAGTACCTGATACTGAAACGGCCCGTACAGATGATAAATTTCTGGTATCTACCCGCTTCAAGGTGCTGACATTGGATTTGGGTGACAACCGTATGGAAGTGGCTACATTGGATGCCCGTAGTGGACAGCCGATTGCTGGTGCCAAGGTGAGTTTCTACTCTTCTTATGATGAGAAGAATAGAAAAGTGATGGCAGAGGTACTGACTGATGCCGGGGGGAAAGCTGTATTACCCTGGCAGAGTGAAATCCGAAGTTATGTGGCGCGTAAAGGCAGAGACACAGCCATGATGCCGCAGAACGTTTATATGAATCATCCTTATTACGGTATTAAGGATACAGATTGGAGGCAGATGGCATTGCTGACAGACCGTTCGCTTTATCGTCCCGGGCAGACCGTTCATGTAAAAGGGATAGCTTACAAGCAGAATAGTGATAGCGCCCAGGTACTACAAGGAGTTGATTATGAGCTTGTCTTGTTGGATGCCAACCGCAAGGAACTTGCCACCAGGAAGGGGTGGACTAATGATTTCGGCTCTTTTGCTACGGAGTTTGTACTTCCGGCAGCTTGCCTGAATGGTATGTTCAGCATACGAACCAAAGAGCCTCAATCTACCGTCACTTTTAGGGTAGAGGAGTACAAGCGACCTACGTTCGAGATTGCCTTCACTCCGGTTTCGGAAGCTTATCGGCTGGGTGACAAGGTTGTGTTGAAAGGAAATGTCAAGGCCTTCAATGGCATGATGGTGCAGGATGTGCCATTGGCATATACGGTGACTCGCCGGAATCCGAGACCTGGTTATTGGAGCAATGCTGATAAACCATTATTGTCTGACACCATACAATTGGATACCAACGGGGATTTTTCCATACCCTTGACTTTGGAAGCTCCGGCTGTAGATACAGACGGGTATGGGAGTGTGTATACTTATCATGTGGAGGCGGTGGTGACGGATGAGGCCGGTGAAACGCAATCCGCTTCGTATAACTTGTTGGCAGGTCCTAAAGCTTATTCCTTTGATATTCGCTTGCCTCAATATGTTTGTAAGGAAGACAGTATGCTTTTCACTTTTGGAGTGAATAATGTAATGAATATTCCTCAGCACATTGAAGGTTCCTATTGCCTTTATCCATTTGCAGAACAAAATGGGGCAAGGAATATTGCAGGTTCTGAACCCTTGGATGATGTTGTATTGGAGGGTACCTTCACAGCCAATCGGCTCCAGGATTTTTCGGCTTGGAACAAGCTTCCTTCAGGTAACTATCGCTTGAAACTTTCTGTACGTGATAGTTTGGGACGTGAAGAGAATAACGGGGCATATGGCAGTGACAGTTTCATGCTCTTTTCAAAGAGTGACAAGCGTCCGGCTGCGTTTACAGATTTCTTTTATTATAAAGAAAATGAGGAATTTGATGTACAGTACCCTGCCGCTTTTCTTTTGGGGACTTCTTATCGGGATGCATATGTGCTGATGGATGTCTTTTGTGACAGAAAACGCATTGAAAGCCGTGTGTTGCAGTTGAATGATACTATTATTCGTATGGAATTCCCTTATAAGGAAGCATATGGCAAGGGAATCACCATTCTTTTCAGTTTTGTGAAAGCTGGCGAGATGTACAGTCATCAGGTTGAACTGAAGAAGCGGGAGCCGGAACGTGCTCTCGACATGAAATGGGAAGTGTTCCGTGACCGTTTGCGTCCCGGACAGGAAGAAGAGTGGAAGCTCGTCATAAAGACGCCTCAAGGTATGCCTGCTGCGGCTGAGATGTTGGCTACGATGTACGACGCTTCACTGGATAAGATTTATAAGAGTAACCAGATACTACGGGTTTTCTATCCGGATAATCTGTATGGGGCATTCCGTGGTGCGAGCCGTTATAATAGCAATTACTTCTCCGTTTATTTCCCGTTGAAGGCTTGGAAGGTTCCGGTATGGTCGTTTGACTACTTCTGTTCTCCTTATATGGATGGAAGGATGCGGATAGTGATGGTAGAAGACAATGCGCTTTTGGAAGAAGTAAGTGTTGTGGGGTATGGGACTACCCGGAATAGCTCTTTGACCGGTAATCTTAGAATACGTGGTGCCAACCAGCCGATGCTTGCTTCCAAAGCAGAATCCGGGAATGCCGTTGAAGTGAAATATGTTCCTGCACAAGTAGCGGAAGACGCGGTGGAAGATGTTGTTTTTGAATCGGAAACGATACCGGTTGGCGAGGCCTTGCAACCTATTGAGGGGCTTCGCACCAACTTTGCCGAAACAGCCTTTTTTTATCCTCAACTTCGTACAAACGAACAAGGGGAGCTTGCGTTTTCTTTTACGATGCCGCAGAGCTTGACTCGTTGGAATTTCCGTGGTTACTCACATACTAAGGATATGCTGACTGGGATATTGGATGCTTCCGTTGTAACTGCCAAGGAGTTTATGCTGACTCCGAATATGCCTCGGTTTGTCCGCGTTGGAGATAAAACACAGATAGCCGGAACAATAGCCAATCTGACGGGTAAAGCGGTGAAAGGAACAGCAGTATTCACACTGTTCGACCCTATGACGGAGAAAGTTATTGCTACTCAACGTCAGAAATTCTTGGTAGAAGCAGGAAGAAATACTGCTGTCAACTTCCATTTCGAAGTGTCCGACCGCTATGATTTGCTTGGTATTCGTATGGTCGCTGATGGAGGCACGTTCAGCGATGGCGAGCAGCATCTGTTGCCCGTATTAAGTGATAAGGAGTATATTACGGAAACGCTTGCTATGCCTATTCGTGGCGAAGAGACCCGTACGTTCTCATTAGACAGCCTTTTCAATCATAATAGCCGTACAGCGACAGACCGTCGTCTAACTGTAGAATTTACAGGGAATCCGGCTTGGTATGCTGTACAAGCGTTGCCGGCATTGAGCCTGCCTGCCAATGATAATGCCATTTCTTGGGCTACAGCTTGGTATGCCAATAGTCTGGCAGGCTTCATTGCCAACAGCCAGCCCCGCATTAAGACTGTATTTGACAGTTGGAAGGCTGCCGGTGGCACGAAAGAAACCTTCCTCAGCCAGTTGGAGAAGAATCAGGATGTGAAGAATATCCTGCTCAGCGAGTCTCCGTGGGTACTGGAAGCTACTACTGAAGCCGAACAGCAGGCACGTATTGCCACGCTGTTTGATATCAACCAACTGAATAACCGCAATCTTTCCGCTTTTACCAAATTGAAAGAATTGCAGGGTGAAGACGGTGGATGGAGCTGGTATAAAGGAATGTCCGGTAGCCGCTATATAACTGGCTATATTACAGAATTACTTGTTCGTCTTCCTCTGCTGACGAAAAATGAACTGCCTGAAGAAGTTGCCGCCATGCGGCAGAAAGCTTTCGGCTATTTGAATCGGCAGGCTTTGGAAGAGTATCGCAATATCCGTAAAGCGGAAAAAAACGGTGCCAAGATTACTGCCAACTCCGAATCGACAATGACATATCTGTATCTGATAGCCCTTAGCGGCGAACAAGTGCCGGCAGACAATCAAGCGGCTTACTGCTATTTCCTATCAAAAGTAGGTGCTAATCTTAAAGATGGAACCATGAGCAGTAAGGCGCAGTCTGCCATCATCCTGAAAGCAGTAGGGCGTACAGCCGAGGCGAATGAATTCATCGCTTCCCTCAAGGAACATCTGGTACAGACGGATGAACTGGGTGCATACTTTGCTTTCCAAGCAAATCCGTATAACTGGGGTATGCTGCCCATCCCTGCCCATGTGGAAGTAATGGAAGCCCTGCGTATGGCAGGTGGCAACGATGCTTTGGTGGAGGAAATGAAACTCTGGCTGCTGAAACAGAAGCAGACTACCAGTTGGAATTCTCCGGTTGCAACGGCTGATGCTGTTTATGCATTGCTTTGTCAGGGTACTAATCTGCTGGAAAGCCGGGGAGACGTACGTATCACGTTAGGTAACAAAGTTTTGGAAACATTGTCGCCTGCAAAGACCATAATCCCGGGTTTGGGTTATGTCAAGGAAACCTTCGCTCAAGGAAGTCCGGAGCTGAAAGCTAAAACCGTCACGGTAGAGAAACGGGATGCAGGCATTGCCTGGGGAGCTGTTTATGCCCAGTATCTGTCACCCATATCTGATGTAAAGCAGCAGGGGGGTGAATTGAATGTAGAGAAGAAACTTTATGTAGAGCGTATATCGGCAGGTGGCAGCAAGTCCTTGCAACCGGTTACGGAAGGGACCGTATTATCCGTCGGTGATAAAATAGTGGCCCGTTTGACTATCCGCTTGGACCGTGCTATGGATTTTGTTCAGTTGAAAGACCAGCGGGGTGCCTGCTTTGAACCTATAGGCTCGCTTTCCGGTTATCGTTGGAGTAATGGCCTCGGTTATTATGCAGAAGTGGAAGATGCCGCAACCAATTTCTTCTTCGACCATTTGGGCAAAGGCGTTTATGTCTTGGAACACAGTTATCGTATAGCCCGTGGCGGAACATACGAAACGGGGCTGGCCACGATACAGTGTGCGTATGCTCCGGAGTATGCTTCGCATTCGGCGGGAGGGATAATTGCAATAAAGTAACAATAGAGTATGGGGCGGAGCGCAATTTGTACAAATTGCGCTCCGCTATTTTAGGTTGATGAGTATTATAGCAGGGAGTAGATTGGGAAATAAGGACTTACATCATCATTCTGGGAACTTTTCTTTTTATGCAATTTTTTCGGGTATTCAATTTGACCGATGGAGAGCAAACAGGACGCACACTTTTTTCTCTATAAAGCCTATTCTATTTAAGTAATATCTCTCATTTTTTACTAAAAAGTTGCATTCCTGATGTTTTATTTTTATTATTAGATGCAGGCTCACGCCGCTTGAGTGGGTATTACAATAGAATCAGTAGCATATGTATAATTAATTAGCCTCCGGTTTGCTGCCTAGTCATTGCCATACAACATCTCCTACAGTCTGCCTTAGCTTGAGTAACAGTCGGTATTTTTCCTGATAAGACATGTTGTATTTAAATCATCCGGTAATCCGGAACATTTATCAAACGGGTACAGGGAGATAATCTAAACAACCAAAAAAGGCGGTTGTGACGTTTCATATCTTTAATAAGAGAAAAGCACACGTCTATAGAAAAGGATTTGCTGTACCCTCTCAAGAACAATGACTTATAAACTAGTTTAAAGCTATCTTTAAAATGAAAGAAAAAATCGAGAATCAGAGAGGTATAAGGAAGACTATTCCATTATACCTGAGATTTGCAGAGTCGGCGAATGGTACCGGCAGGGATATAGGGTTTTATACTGTCAATAAAGAAAAGGAGGTCTGCCGTGCCGAACTGGGCTGATGTGGTATATAAATGTGTCGGTGACTCGAAGGAAGTGGGGCGCTGCACAAGATGTTGAAATATATAAACAATCGTAAGGCCACCATCATAAGGAACGGATTCGGCAAATGGTGGCTGAGGAATCTAGTTGGCAAACTTGGCGGGGACTGGATGACGCTCGACTGCCGTGGGGAGATAATCGGTTATGGGTTGGACGGAGATATACTTACAATTAACTAGTGTACGGCATGATGCGAGCAGTCCGGAGTCAGGGAAACAATAGAACGGGTAGTTCCGTTAATCAAGGTGTATTATCGTGAGCGCGAGCCGGGAATGAACATCTATTCCATCAATGATACGACCGGCAGGTATTTTCCGGAACCTTATTGCCTGGAGTCCTTTGACAACACACCGGAGTATTTTATGACTATCGAAGAAGCTGTCCGATATGTCTCTGGGATGGTGAGAAAAAGGGTATTTCTTAATATGAAGGCTATAAACAATGTCCTAAATGAATATATGAGATTGCTTGATAATCAGGATATGTTATATTCCTTCCATGAAATTAAGGTAGTGAAATAGAATTGATAAGATAATAAGAGAAAGTGGAGTAATACTTGATTTTTTTGTTTATTTTTTCAGGCAAGATAGAATTAAAGTATGGAAAGGCGATAAAGAAATATTATAAAGTTACTATATTTGCATTGACTGATGTCTTTCACTCGTCGGGAGTGCTGGTGCATTCTCTTGCCGTAAGGCGCTTCCTGACTGGAGAGATAGGTTAAACAAGAAAAAAGTGATACATCAACTTTACAAAAAAAGTGATGCTTTTAATTTTGCTTATTACACTTTTCTTTCGTTTTCTACAATATTTGGTTTATATTTGCCCAAAACTTACAAACGAATTTTATGTCTCTTCAAGTAGAACATATGCTGGCTTTCAACAAGCTCTACACGGAATATAGTCGTCGCTTTATCCGTTTCGCTCGCTCGTATGTGCAGACAGACGAGGAGGCAGAGGATATTGTGAACGACAGTTTCATGTATTACTGGGAAAACCGGGCTACGATTGACAACAGCAACCTGGCGGCTTACCTGCTGACCATGGTGAAACACCGCTGCCTCAATCACCTGAAGCGTCAGGTGTTGGAAGAACAGATCAAGTCTGATTTCTACTTTTTGGAGGAATGGGAGTTACAACTGAAGATAACTAGTTTGGAGGTGTGTAATCCTAACATGCTGATGTCGCACGAAATACAGGCGCTGGTGCAGCGTGCCTTAGCTGCTCTGCCGGTTCAGACACGCGAAGTATTGCTGCGGAGCCGTTATCACTCGCAGTCCAACAAGGAGATTGCCGCTGCGCTTGGTATCTCGGTCAAGGCTGTGGAGTATCATATAACGAAGGCCCTGCGGGTACTGAGGGTGGTGCTGAAGGATTACTTCCCGTTTTGGCTATTGATGTGTAGCTATTGGTTGGACGAAATGTCATGTTGGCACTGATAAAGAGCGCAGGTGTTTGACTTTCTTATTTTCCGTATTTATAATTTGTTAACATTATTATTTGCCTTTTCGTTTAGGGTTCTTTCGTTTTCGCTTGCTTATAACTATAGACAACGGAAAGAACATGGAAAAAATAACCTTACATAGATTTTTTGCGGGCGAAGCCTCGGACGCAGAGAAACGACAGATAAAGTCGTGGCTGGAAGAAGACGACAAGCACCAGCAACAGTTACTCGACGAGCGTGCTTTCTTCGATGCCATGCTGCTGGCCGACGACCGACAGGCTGCCTATCTTCGCCGTAGTGTGGCATACAGAACTTTGCGCTATGTGGGGCGTTACTCGGTGCAGTGGGTTGCCGTGTTTGCCATTGCTTTCCTATCGGCCTATTTTTGGATGACTGGACATTACGAAAAACAAGAAGAGGCCGTGAATGTAGTAAGCGTTCTTCAGGGACAGCGGGCCAACCTGACGCTGGCTGACGGAACCCGGGTGTGTCTGAATGCTGGCTCCACCTTGAGTTATCCGGCAGCGTTTGCCGGTGAAATCCGCAAGGTGGAGCTGGACGGCGAGGCCTACTTTGAGGTTAGTAAGAGCAAGAAAAAACCGTTTGTGGTACATACGCAGATGTGCGACGTGACAGTGTTGGGTACCAAGTTCAATGTAGATGCTTACTCGGACAAGAACACATTCTCGGCAGCCTTGATGGAAGGAAAGATAAAGGTAGATAACAATTACAGCCCTACAGACATAATTTACCTTTCGCCCAGCCAGCAGGTCAGTCTGAAAAACGGCAAGCTGGATGTGGCACCCATTGTAGACTACGACATCTATCGCTGGAGAGAGGGCCTAATCTGCTTTACGGACGTAAACTTTGTGGAATTGATGAAACGCATAGAGAAATACTACGGCGTGGATATGGAAGTGGAAAATACCGGTTTGGCCAGACATGTATTCAGCGGTAAGTTCCGCATATCGGATGGCATAGACAATCTGCTGCGTGTCTTGCAGAAAGATGTATATTTTGATTTTGAACGCTCTGAAGACGGAAATACGATATATATACGTTGAAATATTAACCCTTAAATTAATCTTTAATGCCTATGAATATAACTTGAAAAATATTTATTCTTCTATAACCAATTGTTATATTGTGTTAATAGTTTGCTGAAAAATGGCCAAACCTAAGTGGTTTTGGCGGTAAATAAAATGAGTTCTTTGAAAAGTTTGTCAGTAACTTGTGGGTCTGGGTTAATCCCAAACACGCCAATAAATCGTTCAAGCATATAAGCGTTGTGTATGGCTGCCTTGCATGTGAATATAGAAAATGTAATTCCAAACCTCTTGCATGCCGCTTTGGCCAAGTTGATAGCCGCAAGCGATGCATTGAAATGATATGCCATATTACTTTTTAAAGACATTTACTGAATATCCCTCTTTAGTTATACTTAGAAGAGCTAGAAGATTTGTAATTTATTAAAAACAGTGAGTTGTATAGTGCTTATCTTTCTTGTTATCAACGGGCTATCTTCTTTTTGTCTACAATTCTTATTGCTTAACCATTCGTTTCTGACAATATTTCAATGATCTCTTGTATGTTTATATAACCAGCTTTAGCCGGTTATATGTTTAACTTTTAAAATCTCGGTAAATAATTACCAATGTATTGTGTTTGGTAACGCTTTGTTTAAAAACCTTTTACTTATAACCTTTTTTATAATATTTAATTGTATGAGAACACATTTAATGAAAAAAAATTTTGTGTCCAAAGCTTATCATGTCTCTGTCGTATTCAGATCATTGGCTATGTTTTGTTTCTTGCTATTTGTATGTGTGTATAATTTGTATGCTATAGGAGCACAATCTTTAAATTCTTTGATAACTATTAATCAGAATAATGCGGAGTTGCTCCACATTATGGGGGATATTGAAAAACAGTCAAATTATCTGTTCGTTTATAATAAGGATGTAGATGTTCATCGTAGCGTTTCCCTCCATGTAGTAAATAAACCATTGAATACAGTCTTGACAGATTTGTTTGGAAATTCTGATGTCCGTTTTGCTATAGAAAGCTCTTATATTGTTTTGTCTGCAGCGAAAAACAGTGAGCGTTCGCAAAACACTGATCAAAGTGATATTAACGTTTCAGGTCGTGTCGTGGACGTCTTTGGTGAACCGATTCCAGGTGTTACTGTACAGGTTGAAGGTACCACAGTCGGTGCTATTACAGATCTTAACGGTAACTATAAATTAGCAGTTCCTTCAGAAAACAGCGTGCTTGTCTTTTCATTTATCGGATACCAGTCAGTGAAAGCTACTGTAGGTTCTCAACGGACTATCAACATTACCTTGAAAGAAGATACTCAAGCATTGGATGAAGTTGTGGTTATTGGTTATGGTACCGCACGTAAAAGCGATTTGACGGGTTCTTTATCATCAGTTAGCAGCGATTCTTATGAGCACCAGAATGTAACTCGTATTGATGAGGCTTTGCAAGGACGTGCTGCCGGTTTACAGATTTCTAACACAGTAGGTGCCCCTGGTGGTGATGTACGTATCCGTATCCGTGGTGCAAATTCTGTATTGGGAGATAATAGCCCTCTGTTCGTAATTGATGGTTTTGTTGGAGCTGACTTTAATTTGCTCAATCCTAATGACATTAAATCTATTGAAGTATTGAAAGATGCTTCTTCAACGACTATTTATGGTTCTCGTGGTGCCAATGGTGTGATTTTAGTTACTACTAAAAGTGGTAGTAAAGACGGTAAGGTATCGGTTAGCTATCAGGGAAGTGTATCAATATCTAATCAGATAAAGAAATATGAGATGTTGAGCGCAGGTGACTTTGCTACAACTGTTAATGAGCATGACAAGGCCATGGGTGTGGAGAATCTGAAGTTTACACCTGAGCAGATTGAAGAATACTATCGTACAGGTGGTTTTGATTATAATGATGCAGTGTTTCAGACAGCAATTTCTACTCAGCATCAGTTAAGTATATCAGGCGGTACAGAAAAAACTCAATATCGCGTTTCTGGAAACTTTTTGAGCATGGATGGTATTGTGCGTGAATCGGGCTTTGACCGCTATACAATCAGAGCTAATGTTAATACCAAAGTTAATAAGAAGCTATCTTTCCGTTTCAATGCTAACGGAACATACGCTTCAGGAAAGAATAATCATGGCCGTACGGGCGCAGGTAATCCTGTAGTTCAGGCTTTGGCATGGGCTCCTACTACAAATCCTTATGATGGAAATGGTGGATATGTTATTTCAGACCCTGTAGGTTCTATTAAAACCAATCCGCTTGCTATGATTTATGATACGGAGAATTTGCGTTCACGTACATTTGTCAATGTTATAGGAGGTGCTCGTTATGAGATTATTCCGGGATTGAGTGCTGATTTCCAAGCCGCAGCTGATTTGGGCTTCTATAATAACAAAACTTGGAGTGGTAACTATGCTTCTAATAATTCTCCTAGTGCATCGAAGGCTAACAATCAAGCGGTAACTCTTCAGACAACAACACAAATTTCTTATGATAAGGTATTTAAAGATATACATCATATCAATGCTGTTGTAGCTTTGGAAACTCAGAAATATGATTGGGAATCGTTGAATGGAAGTGCGTCTAATTTGAAATTCGCAGAATTGAAATACGATAACTTGGCACAAGCTGCATCTAACTCTGTTGGTTCTGATTATTCTATGTGGGCATTGTTATCTTATTTGGGACGTATTAACTATACATTGATGGACAAATATTTATTCTCTGTATCGGTACGTCGTGATGGTTCTTCTAAATTTGCTGACGGTCATAAGTTCAGTACTTTTCCTGCTATGGCTATTGCTTGGAATCTGGGAAATGAAGAGTTTATTAAGAAACTTAATATTTTTGATAAATTGAAATTGCGTGCAAGCTGGGGATTGACAGGTAGTCAGGCTATATCTCCTTATGCGACGCTGGCTACTTATAATACTTCTGTTTATTATGCCTTTACAACAGGTGGACGTACAAATGGCATTCAGATGGGTAACCCTGGCAATACAGATTTGAAGTGGGAAACTACTGAGCAATTAGATTTCGGTCTTGAACTCGGATTCTTTAATAACCGTTTGAATGTTGAATTGGATTATTTCCAGAAGCATACTCGTGATTTGCTGTTGAACAAATCCGTGCCTTATTTCTTGGGTGGTGGTAGTATTGTTTCCAATGTGGGTGACATTGAAAATAAGGGTGTTGAATTAAATATTACTGCTAAGATTATTTCGACTAAAGATTGGGGTTGGGAAAGTACATTTAATTTCTCTTCTGTTAGAAACGAAGTAACAAACCTTGGTGATGAGACGCGTATTTTTGATAATACGGATGTAATAGGCTTGAACGGTCAACCAGCTTTTGTTTATCAGGTTGGTAAACCATTAGGTTCATTGTGGGGATTGAAGTATCTAGGTCCTTGGAAAAAGGATCAAGCAGAGGAAGCAGCTAAATATGGTTGCAAACCTGGTGATGCAAGATATGAAGACTTGGATGGTAATTATGCAATTGATGGTTCTGACTATCAGATTATTGGTTGTGGTATGCCGAAATATTCTTTAGGATGGAATAACACAGTGACTTATAAAGGCTTTACTTTGAATGCATTCTTCCAGGGTTCGTTTGGAGCTGATAAACTGAACTTTACAAGAGGTTTGCACCTGATGGGTGACCGTGATGCACGCCAAGCTACATTGGCAGAGATTAAAGAACGCTATATACCTGGTATGAATGAGAACGCTTGGTTGCCGGCATGGAGTCCGACAAGTAAATGGGAGACTCAATCAACATTGTTCTTGGAAAATGCTAATTATTTACGTTTGAAAAACTTGAGTGTAAGCTATGACTTCAAAGTGAAAAAATTTGCTGATTTCAGAATATCTTTGAGTGCTACCAATTTGTTTACAATAACTAAGTATAAAGGTATTGATCCGGAGTCAAGTAATGTAGGAGGTGGAACAACGGACGTTCAGCAGGGTATTGATTATGGTGCATATCCTAACTCAAAGACTTATACATTGGGTCTGAATATTACATTCTAAATAATGATAACAGTTTTTGTCTTATTGTAATTAGTTTAAATGTTAATAGATTATGAGAAATAATATAGCAAAATATGTATTGGCAGGTTTGATCTTGTGTGGACAAACAGCTTGTTCGGATTTTTTGGAAGAAGATACGAGAGGAAAGGTTTTTGATGATGTGTTGACATCTCAAAATGGACTGGAATCTGCTTTGATTGGAGCATACAGAGGCTGGGCCAATTGCTGGACATACGGTTTTACGAATGGATGGGCAACAGAAATGACACTTGGTGGCGATGATTTGACTTGTCCTCCAGGTACGGGTAATACTCAGGAGTATGACAGATATGATGTGAAAAATACGAACTCAAGTTCTCCTGCCGTTTATTGGGGATGCTATAAAGCTATTCAGGGAGCCAATAATGTACTGGAAAATTATGAGGCATGTGTTGGTGATGCTGAGGTGATTAAGCAAATTGTAGGAGAGGCTTTTTTTATTCGTGCAGCCAGTTATTATTGGTTGGTGAGGTGCCATGGTGAGGTTCCTCTGGTACTAACTTCTGTGTTTAATGTGGATGATATATCCAAGGAACCTGCTTTGGTGAGAGATGTATATACGCAGATTGAACAAGATTTGGGCGAAGCTATATCCCGTTTGTCAGATAGCCGTCGGAATGGTGAACCGGGACGTCCCAACAAGGGTTCGGCATTGGCTATGTTGGCCGAAGTATATCTTTCAGAAGCAGGATGGCCTTTGAAAGAAACTGATAAGTATAAGCTGGCCGCTTCGACAGCTAAACAAGTTTTGGATGATAGAGCCAAATATGGTTTTGATTTTGAGGATTCTTATGCAGTCTTGTTTGAAAATGATGAAACAAATTCAGGAATTAATAAAGAGGATATCTTTACTATTCCTTGCAACAAATCCAATGGTAATACTATCAATGCCATGTATGGTTTCTGGGCCTATCCTGGAGAGTTGGGTGGCTGGGATGTAGTCTTTTCAGAATTAACTTTCTATAACGAGTTCCCCAAAGGTCCTCGCAAGGATGCTACTTTTGCAACAGAATTTGTTACTCAAGACGGAGTTCACTATAATTGGCAGGAACTGAAAAATCCAAGGCCATACTTTAAAAAATTGATGAAAAGTGAGAGCGCTCCCAATTATTATGCATTTGATTCTTCCATACCTATGCGTATGCTGCGTTTTAGCCAAACAGCTTTGACGTATGCTGAGGCTAAAGCTCGTTCTGGTGAGGGTGTTGATGCACTGGCTTATGAGTGTTTGAATACGATTAGAGAGCGTGCTGGTCTAGAAGCATACAGCGGTTTGTCTGCTGCAGAATTTGCAGATAAATGTGTGCAAGAGCGCGCTTGGGAATTATGTGGTGAGCGTGTGCGCTGGTTTGATTTAGTTCGTTTGGAAATTCTTAAGGATGTAGTTGCCAAGAAGGATCCTGCGGATAATCAGCCTTTACATGAAATTACAGAAGCTGATTATTTATTCCCGATCCCTCAGCATGATGAATTGCTTAATCCGAATTTGAATAAATAAGGCTATTAATGAAGGGTCTTTTCTTGTTGTGAGTGATGTTTAAGCGGTATGACAAAGAAAGGACCTTTCTTTTAAAATTCATGAAATGTAAAAAGCTCTTTACAAATTCATTTCGTTTTAGGCCTATTATGGCATTTTATATGAGGATTTTATTTGATAGACTTGTGAGAAGACGGATGCTTAATGCTGTCCTGGGAAAGGGAGGTGTTGCATGCTGTCTAACCACTTAATTTATTTATATACCATGATAAATAGACGTTTTTTAGCAGTTTCTTTCTGGGGATGTTGTGCCATTATGGCTTATTCCCAACAAATCGGTGAAGTAAAACTGGAGGAAAAAGTATATAACATTCCTTCATATCAACAGAATCCTCCCAATGTAATGCCCCGTTTCTATGAGGGTAAAAGTCATCAGGGAGTGCAACGCAGAATTTATCCTTATCCGTTTGATGATGGACTGACTGCAAATAAAAGAGATATGGAACATCCTATGATTCATATTGAGAATGATTATATTGATTTGGCTATAAGTACGGAATTGGGTGGACGTATTTATTATGCGGACGACAAGACAAATCAATATAATTATTTGTATCACAATCATGTAGTAAAACCCTCTTTGATTGGTATGCAAGGAAATTGGATATCGGGTAGCCTGGCATGGGGATATCCTCATCACCATGGTTCTAATACGGTGGAAAAGATGGCTTATCAGATAGAAGAGAAGGAAGATGGCAGTAAGACTGTCTGGATACGTAGTTGGGATAGGCTACATAGAATGGAGGTTGTTATAGGTTATACAGTGTATCCTGGTTCTTCTATAATAGAGATGACAATTCATCCAAAGAACAGAACGGCTATTTCTAATTCTTTTTTGTTTTGGGCTAATCCTGCTGTACATTGTGATTCTGCCTATCAGGTTATTTTCCCACCTTCGGTTAAATATGTAACTTTTCATGGGAAAAATCAGATGACTTCATGGCCTATTGCTGACAGTTGGTTTAATGGTTATGATTTTGCAGGTATGGATATCAGTTACTGGAAAAACACCCATGTACCTTCTTCTTTCTTTTCTTGGAATCCGCAGGAAGATTATTTCTGTGGTTATGACCATAATAAAGAAGCAGGAACTGCATGGATAGGTAATCATTATATATGTCCGGGAATGAAGTATTGGGCAGATGGCAATAATCCGAACGGTCTAAAAACGAATGAGGGGTTAACAGATGTTGATGGGCGATATATCGAATTGATGGCAGGATTCTATACGGATAATCAGCCGGATTATAGTTGGTTGCAACCCTATGAAACCAAAATAGGTAAAATGGTGTGGTTCCCTATTCGTGAGTTGGGTGGTTTGAAGTATGCTAACCGGAAAGGAGCGTTGAATTATTTTATAAAAGGTGATTTACTTGATTTAAGATTGAATTCTACAGAGTTGGTGAAAGATGCTGAGGTGATTGTTGTTGCTTCAGGGAAAGATATTTATCGTAAAAAAGTAACAATTAGTCCTGCTATCCCACAAAAAATCGAGTGCTCATTACCAGAAGGTATTGGAGAACTTGATTTGAAAATGAGTCTATGTAATAGTCAGGGAAGGGTGTTGCTGGAGTATGAGCCTGCTGCATATATGACAGTAGACGAGAAACGTCCGGAACCTTTGAAGCCTTTTGCTAAACCTAAAGAAATGAAATCGGTAGAGGAATTGTATTTGGCTGGTTTGCGTTTGGAACAGTTCTATAATGCTTCAGTTGACCCGATGCCTTATTATGAAGAGGCTTTGGCACGCGATCCCGAAAATTATGATGTGAACACTCAACTTGGCATTCGCTGTATAAAACGTTATGATAGGGAAGGGGCAGAGCGATATCTGAGGACAGCAGTGAAGCGGATAACATCAAATTATACGCGTCCTAAAGATGGAGAAGCTTTGTATTATTTGGGTGTTGTGTTGCGTGCACAAGGGAAAAATAAAGAAGCTTACGATTGTTTTTACAGAGCTTCCTGGTCTTCGGCATGGCATACGGCTTCTTATTTTCAGTTGGCTTCTTTGGATTGTATGAATAAAGACTATAAGACGGCTCTGTATCATTTGGATCTTTCCATCTCAACAAATGTGGATAATATGCGTGCCATTGACTTAAAGGCATATGTATTGCGCTTACTGGGACAGAGAAATGATGCCAAGTCATTGTTGGTACAAGCTTTGGATACGTGTAAGATAGATTTGATGGCTCAAAATGAGTTGTATAATATTGATGGTGAGATTTCTGCTTTAGATAAATTGGATAAGTGGTTATTGGATGACGTACAATTGTATACAGAGTTGTCACTTGAGTATGCTCAGATTTCTGCTTATAAGGAGGCTGCTGATATATTGAAGCGTTTGGAGCAAAAAGGTAATACATATCCGATGTTATACTATACCTTAGGCTATTATGCAGAAAAGCAAAACAACAAGCAGGAAGCTTTAAGCTATTATAAGAAAGCGGAGAGTATGCCTTCTGATTATTGTTATCCGTTCCGTTGGGAAGAAATTCCGATATTGGAATCGGCTATGAGAATGAATGCTGATGATGCAAAGGCGGCTTATTATTTAGGAAATCTTTATTTTGAATATCAGCCTCAAAAGGCAATAGCTTTATGGGAAGAGTCCTTAAAGAAGGATTCGGAATTTTATATTGCATGGCGTAATTTGGCATTAGCATATCAGAAATACGGTAAAGATGATGCAAAAGCATTGGTATATATGAAAAATGCTTTTGAACGGAATAAAAAAGATGCACGTCTTTTATTTGAATTGGATGAATTGAATGATGCCAATAAGCTCTGTACAAAAGAAAAGTATGAGTTGTTGAAGAAGAATTTCTCTGTTGGCAAACAACGCCCTGAAACGGTGCTTAGAATGGCTACGCGAGCTATGGAGAATGGTAATTATAAAGAGGCTCTGAAAATTATGGATGAGAACTTTATCATTGAATCGGAAGGTGCTCGTGAGCAACAGGATAATTATTTGAACAGTTACCTTATTTTGGCTATGCAGTGTTCTGCAAAGGGGCGTTATAAGGAAGCTAACAGTTATTTGGATAAAGCATTGAATTACCCAATAGGACTTTATGGGCGTTCGGTATATGCCAAAATATATTATATTGCAGGTTCTGTTTATGAACAACAGAGATTGATGGATAAGGCTAAAGTGATGTATGATAAGGTGATGGATGTTAATGTAGAGAAAGATACAGAGGCTATTTATTATAAAGCAATGGCTTTACAGAAACAAGGTGAAGAAGTAAATGCAAATACGTTGCTAAATGATATATTGAAGAATTTGGATAAGGAAACTAACAGTTTCTTTTCTCAGTTTGGTGAAAGCAATGTAAAGGTAGATAAAAGAAAATCTGCAAGACTCTATTACGAAGGTTTAGCCTATGAAGGTTTGGGTAAGAAGGATATGGCTATCCGCAAATATAAAGAAGCTTTACTCATGAACCCTGCGAATGTCTGGAGTAAGGTACATTTGAATTTTATGGATTGACTGTTATAGTTGACTAATGGTCTGCTTTATATGGGACTCTGAATAGAGAGGAATAAACTGTTTAGTGTATTTTAATTATGGAAATTCAGTATGGTCGTTTAAGGCAGGCTAATATTTATCATTGTATGGCATAATGTTAAAATTTTAAAAGATGAAAAAGATATTAGGTAAAGTATTGATGATAATAGGTTCTGTATATTTATGTGCTTGTGGACAAACGAAACCTGATTTTTGTGTTCAATTTGATAGTACAAAGGAGGTATCGGGACAGAAATTTGCTTTAAAGGATTTGAATTCGGACCTTCCTGCTGATTGGGATGGATATAACTATGTAGTGGTAGAATTTAAAAGTAGTACAGCACAACGTTTTCAGTTAGGCTTTACCACTGAAACTGGATATAATGAACTTCGTATAATGTCGTATGTTCCGAATGCTTGGAATAAATTAGCAATTCCATTAAAGTTCTTTACAGATTTGCCTGATCCTAGAGTAGATTTAGCTGCTACAAATAATTATGCTCGTTATACAGGTTGGATAAATTTGGGTGGTAAGCGCGGCCCTCTGCATCAGGTAGATTCAATAGGATTGCGTATGAGAAAGTCTATAGGTAATCCTACGATAGAATTACGTTCTATTTCTTTATCAGTAGAAGATCCTGGTGATGTGTATATGGATGAAAAACCTGCAGTGGATGAATTTGGGCAATCCAATCTTATGGATTGGCCAGGAAAGATACATTCTTTGGATGAACTACAACGTGCTTGGAAAGAAGAAGAACGTAATATGAAAGGCTGTTTATATGACTACTCAAAATACGGGGGATATATGTCTCAACGCATTAAAGGAACAGGATTCTTTCGGACGGAGAATATAGATGGTCGTTGGTGGTTAGTTGACCCTGAAGGTTATTTGTTCCTTTCTGTAGGTGTTGATTGTGTAGGTATTGGAAATGGCTTGCATGTTCGTGATTATAATAAGCGTTCTGCCATGTATAAAGAATTACCTCCTGAAGACCTTATGCGTAAAATGGGTAATGTTGACAGAAATGGAGAGGTGTCGTATTCGTATGGCTTATGGAATCTATATCGCTGGTATGGTGACGATTTTAAAGAAAAGTCTATTGATATGGTATTTAAACGTATGGATAAATGGGGAATTAATACTATCGCAAATTGGTCAAGTCGTGATATTATGTTGAAAAACAAGAAGGCGTTCCTGGTTCCGTTATCAGGTGTTGGAATCGCAGATGATTTGATGGGTTTATGTGATATATATGATCCCTCCTATACGAAAGCTTTGGATGAAAATCTGAAGAAATTCGTTAAACCTTTTGTCGGTAATCCTTGGCTGATAGGCTATTTTATTGGTAATGAACCTGCTTGGTTGGATGAAGAAGGTAGACTGTGTGAGATTATTCTGCAAGGAAAGGACAGACCTATAAAAAGAGAATTGGAGGTTTATTTACAGAAGATGGGAGACACAATGGATAGTAGGACGGCTTTTATCATTGATACATTTAGTAAGTTTTTGAAGTTGACTGATGAGTTTTTGAAGAAGCATGATCCGCAACATCTGAATCTAGGAATCCGTTTTGGTAATATAATGAAATTGGATGAGCGGATATTGAGAGCTTGTGGTGAGGTCTTTGATGTGTTTAGTTTCAATTGCTATGATCTTCGTCCTAATCCTGACATGTTAAATCGTGCCAGTACATTAACAGGTCTTCCTTTATTGATAGGAGAATATCATTTTGGTACAGTAGATAGAGGAATGGCTCAGTCATTGTGGCAGGTAGACTCTCAAGAACAGCGTGGAGTGGCTTATCGCTATTATACAGAGAATGCCTATGCACATCCAGCATTGGTTGGCACCGGATATTTTCAGTGGTGTGACCAAGACCTGACAGGAAGAAGAGATGGTGAAAACTATAATTGCGGTTTAATAGATGTAACAGATCGCCCTTATGAGGGACAGGTTCAGGCTATGATGGAAACTGCTAAGTATTTATATAAGATACATAAAGGCGAAAGAATGCCTTTTGATAAGATTCCTAATAATGCTTGTGGCCATGAATTGATTCCTGATTTATGGAATGAATAAATTAAAGGTCAACTATGTTTAATTGTATATAATATTATTTGCTTATTAAAAAGAAAAACGATATGAAAGCATTTTTATATGGTGTTATGTGTATGGCCGCATTAACGGCATGCAGTGGAACATCGAATAAGGATGGAGTTGCTGTGAAAGGATCAGCAATAGGTTGGAATGTATGCATAAATGGACGTACGACTTATATAAATGGTGTTGGTGGTACGAATCGGTTAGATATTGCATCTGCCAGTGGTGCAAATGCATTTCGGACATGGGGGGGAGATATTGAGTCTATTCAAAAGGATTTGGAATTGGCACGTAAGAATCACATGTATGTTATGCAGGGGATTAGTTTACCTAAAGATTCAACTAAATATTCTGATGCAGACTTTAGACAAAAGAAAATAGAGGAAGTGCGATTACTGGCACAGACTTTTAAGAATGATACTAGTATTTTTGCATGGGGTATCGGTAATGAAATAGAATTAGATAATGCTGCTAATACCCCTACTGCATGGGAATTTGTAGGTATTTTGGCAAAAGAGATAAAATCTATAGATTCCAGACATTTGGTCTCAACAGTGATATCTCATCATCCAGCAGCATTGGAATTAATAGCTCAATACGCTCCAAATCTAGATTTTATTGGAATTAATAGCTATGGTGATATTTTGAATGTGAAAAAGGTGTTTGCAGAATCATCTTATAAAGGTCCGTATCTGATTACAGAATGGGGACCTACAGGATGGTGGGAGACAAAATTGACAGATTGGAAGGCGCCTATTGAACAATCAAGTGAAGAAAAAAGAATTGTGTATGAAGAACGTTATAAGAATGCAATAGCTAGTGATCCTCGTTGTATGGGTTCATTTGTATTCTTGTGGGGACAGAAGGAGGAACGTACACCGACCTGGTTTTGTATGTTTGTAGAAGACGATGTGGAGGGACTTCCTTTGAAAGGTGAGAAGACTCCAATGGTAGAGGCTATGGAAAGGGTATGGACAAAAGCAGAACCGAAGCAGACAGCTCCTATTATTAAGAATATGACAATAAATGATATCTCATTTAATCCTTATGTAAAAGCTAATCAGCCTTTTGATGGGAAAGTGGATGTGTCGGATAGAGAAGGTGATAAGCTGACTTATGTATGGGAAGTATTGAAAGAGGCAACAATTACCGCTACGGGTGGTGCGTACGAGCCTCGTCCTGACAGAGTGGGAGAAGTTAAGGTTACTGATATCAACTTATTGCAGTTGTCTATGTCAGAGAAAGGTTATTATCGTTTATATGTATATGTATTGGATAATGCAGGTTTTGTGGCAACCGCAAATATTCCTTTTGCAGTTCGATAAGAAATTGTTTTTTAGGAATTTGACCTATTGATAGTAAGATTGGCTTGAGCAGAAAAGTGGCAATATATTAATATTTTTATGATGAATGGACTTATAAAAGATTCAAAAGTCCATTCATCATGTATATTAAGAGACACAGATACAATATTATATATTGGATGATGTCACTAGAGAATTTTTGAGAATAGTATATTGGGATAGTTTGAATATTGATATCTTTTCTCTTGAGATTATTTGTTTGAAATGGAAATAGTTTTGCACTGTACGAGTTATGGATAGTTATGAAAAAAATATTATTATTTAATATCTGTATGTTGGTGGTAACTGTTATGAAAGTTACTGCTATCGAAAGTAAATCTGTTTATGAATTATGTCCGAAGGATCCTGAGGCTGTATATTTTACTCCTGAAAATTATGGTATTAAATCTGATGGTAGCATGGATGTGAGTGATGCTTTGCAGAATGCTATAAATGAGGTGAAAAAGAAATATAATTTTGGAATTGTATTTCTTCCTGAGGGTAAGTATAAGATAACAAAGACAGTCTATATCCCAAAGGCAGTTCGTCTGATTGGGTATGGTAAGAAGCGACCTATTGTTTTTCTGGCAAAGAATTCTCCAGGCTATCAGCAGGAGGTGATTGATGATAAAGGAAAGGCTCGTTATATGTTCTGGTTTACCGACAATTTAGTTAATGAGAGTGAAAAGCCTCGTGATGCCGGTGCCGGTACCTTCTACAGTGCTATATCTAATATAGATTTGCGTATAGAGGATGGCAACCCGCATGCAGTGGCTTTGCGCACTCATTTCGCCCAGCATAGTTTTGTTTCTCATGTTGACATATATATTGGTAAGGGAAAGGCCGGTCTGTTTGATGTAGGTAATGAGATGGAGGATGTTCGATTCTTTGGAGGTGAGTATGGTATTTATACAACCAAGACATCGCCAAGCTGGCAGATGATGATATTGAATACGTATTTTGAGGGACAGCGTAAAGCCGCTATCCGTACACAAGAGGGCGGTCTGACAATTGTACGCCTGCAAGTTCGTAATGTGCCTACTGTGATTGAGGTTAATCCTAGTCGTTCTGATAAGATTTATATGGAGGATTGTGTGTTTGATAAGGTGAAGAAGGCTGCCATTGTGTTGGGTAATGAAGGATTGAGCCCTAATCAGCTTAGCATGCGCAATATTGTATGTAATAGGGTGCCTATATTTGTATCTTATAGAGAATCAGGTAATCAAGTTGCTGGTAAATCCGATATTTATTCTGTAAAGGATTTCTCTTACGGTATTCATGTGGCTGATATGGCTTCACTTCCCAAGTATGAGATTGTAGTTGAGATGGAGGCTTTAACCAAAATGCCTGCTCCTTTTAAGGATGATATTAAATCAATGCCACCGATGAAAGAGTGGGTGAATATAAGAGATTTGGGAGCTAAAGGCGACGGAGTGACCGATGATACGGATGTTTTTCAGAAAGCGATAAAACAATATCGGGTTATCTATGTTCCTCAGGGATGGTATATCGTATCAGAAAGTATTGTATTGAAGCCTAGTACGAAATTAATAGGTTTAAATCCTATATCGACTCAATTGAAATTGAAAGAGAGTACTCCAGCCTTTAGTGGTTTTGGAGCGCCTATTCCTTTATTGGAAACTCCTCAGGGAGGAGATAATATTGTTTCAGGAATTGGTCTGAATACAGGAGCATATAATTATCGGGCAGTAGGATGTAAGTGGATGGCCGGACAAGACTCGTATATGAATGATGTGAAGTTTCTTGGAGTACATGGAACGATGGAGAAGGGTACTATCTCATCTCAGAAAAAGCAATATTCACAGCCACAGATTAGTACGCCAGAAGTACCAGTTGTCTATTCCGGGATGGATAAGGCCTGGGATAATCAGCATTGGAGTTTGTGGATAACAAATGGAGGTGGTGGAGTATTTAAGGATATCTGGAGTGCCAGTACTTATGCTACCAATGGCTTGTATGTCAGTAATACACAGACTCCGGGACGTATTTATGCGATGTCTGTCGAACATCATGTACGGAATGAAGTACATTTTAAGAATGTTTCCAATTGGCAGGTTTATGCTCTTCAGTTGGAGGAGGAGTCCCGTGAGAGTCTTGATTGCCAGCAGATTGAGTTGCAGAACTGTTCTGATATTTTATTCGCTAATCTGTATCTTTTTCGGGTTATTCGAATCAATACTCCTTTTCCTTATGCCGTGCGTACCTGGAATTGTAGAGATATTGAGTTCTATAATGTACACAACTTTACTCAGATGCGTTTTACGACGGATTTGTTATGTTATGATATGAACACAGGGCAGGATGTGCGTCCTTGGGAACTTACACGGTTGACAATTACAGGTGATGAACCTCGTCGGACTTCTTTGCATACTTGTCCGGGTGAAATAGAGAAACTGGCTACAGGATTTGAGTATGTCGAAGGTATGGCTCGTGACAGCAAGGGAAATATATATTTTAGCGAACAGCGTATGAGGCGTATTTATAAATGGGATGTAGACACAGAACGGCTTTCATTGGTTGCAGATTTTCCGTGGCAACCGCTATCGTTGGCATGTGATACACAGGATAATTTGTTGGTCTTTTTTAAATATATCCCACAGCCCGGCTATCTGATAAATGGACAGCAGGAGACAGTAGCAGAGTTGCCTGATGCCGCCAATACAACCTTTAGTCATTGGGGAAATTCAGGTTTTGCTACTTGGGTTTATACTATAGATACGCAGAAACCTGAAGAAACGATACGCTTGTTGGAACGGAAACCGATAAGTGAGTTGAAGGAGGTGACTAAAGCCATTTATCCGTCGCACAGATGGCGGGATCTGCATGATTTTGACGAGATATCGTTGTGGAGACCGGAATATTGTTTTGTGGCACCTGATGAAGAGACTGTTGTTCCGGAATATTATGACTTTGCACGCTCTTCATCGGTGCAGACTGCTATTCCCGGACAACCACTCTATGCGTCGGATGAATATAATCACAGATTGGTGAGGATGGATGTAAATGCAGATGGCAGTACCTCTAATCTGACACATTTTGCCAATGTGGGAGAGTTCGGTATTGCTGTTGATAGGAATGCTCGGGTATATGTGGCAGATGGATATATTTATGTATATACCAAAACTGGCGAGTTAGAAAAAATAATAGATGTTCCTGAGAGGCCTACTTCGTTGGTTGTGGGTGGAAAAGAGGATAATATACTGTTTATTACGGCTCGTTCCTCTTTGTATAGGTATGTTATTCAATGACGAAGTTGAATGATTGTATTCTCATTGATAACTGAATTTACGATGTAGCTTCATGGAAGTTTAAAGTTTCTCACCTTCAATAAAATAGGTGGGAAATAGCAGCCAATTCATTATGGTGACTATTTACGACAATACCCTAACTAATTTTGCTAATAATACCGTTCAGGACAAAAGTCTTGGGCGGTATTTTTCTATTTGCAGATAGTTGTTTGGAGCAACCGGATTTCTACCAAAGTTATATATACCAAACATAGTAAAGTTTGGTAATATGAATATTGGTAATTTTAATTCCTTATATGGCCTTTTGGGAGTATTTCCTACGGAGGGAAGCCATATCAAGTATCTGGAACAGTAAGGCTGGGTAGACGGTGTTCCTGTTTTTTCCTATGCCCCTACGTCCAAAGTATATACTCGTGGCGATATAATGTACCGTTGTAAGAATACGAACAAGAACTCCAACGTCAGAATAGGAACGATGTTTGAAGGCTCTAAATTACCATTGATAAAAAACTGTGCATTCATAAGGCGGTTTTTTAGATTCGTTCTTTTTCACATTCTTAAATTCCGTTCTTTTAAAGCACCCAGTAACGAATTTGATTAATTCATAGACCTCTGAGAATATATCAGAATAAAACTTTTCATTCTCGAACAAAACTCCTATTTTTGTCCGATAAATATTGAATGAGAGTGGCAGAATTAGGAAACCTTGATATTAAGAAAAATAGATGAAGCGGATATTGATAACTTTATATGTGCTTGCAAGTGTGGTATTGACTGCCGTAGCGCAAGCTCGTTTTACCTCGAATACAGAGATGTACAGTTTCGGCCAGATAGAATGGAAGCATCCCGTGACTGTGCAATATACCATCACCAATACGGGTGACCGGCCTTTAGTGCTTACAGAAGTAGAGCCGGATTGCGCCTGCTCCGTAGCCCAGTGGACAAAAACGCCTATTGCTCCGGGGGCAAAAGGAACGGTGAATGTGACTTTTGACGCCAAGGCATTGGGGCATTTCCAGAAATCCGTGGCTATTTACAGCAATGCGCAACCCAATCTGGTCTATTTGAAGTTCAATGGTGAAGTAGTACAGGAAATCAAGGACTTTACCAAGACGCACCCTTATCTTATCGGCCAGATACGTATTGACAAGAACAGCCTCGACTTTCCCGATATTCAGCATGGTGAGCAGCCGGTGATTCATATCGGCGTGGTCAATCTTTCCGACCGTCCTTATGAACCGGTACTGATGCATCTACCCCCTTATTTGCAGACAAAAGTAGAACCTAATGTATTGCAAAAGGGAGAAAAAGGAGTGATTACACTTACATTGAATTCGGAAAGACTGACTGACCTCGGACTGACTCAAGCGTCGGTCTATCTTTCTCGTTTCTCCGGTGACAAGGTGGGCGATGAAAACGAAATTCCCGTTTCTGCCATTCTTTTACCGGATTTCTCCGGAATGACGGAAGTGGAGAAGGAAAATGCTCCTGCCATCCACCTTTCTACTAAAGAAGTTGATATGAGTGCGATATTGGCCAAGAAGTCAAAAGCACGTCAAGATATTACCATTACCAATACCGGGCGTTCTCCTTTACAGATAAACAAGCTCCAGGTATTCCACCCGGCAGTGGGAGTTAACCTCAAGAAGAGCGTATTGCAACCCGGCGAAAGCACCCGCCTGCGGGTAACGGTAGTGAAGAAGAATATAGGCAAGAAGCGTCGTCATCTGCGTCTGCTGATGATTACCAATGACCCGATGCAGCCGAAAGTTGAAATCAACATCAAGTAATGTTCTAATGTGAGGAATGTGCCAATATGCTAATGGAGATAGTAGAGATTGTCATAAAAGCCTATTAATATATTCAGCACATTCCTCATATTAGCACATTAGCATATTAACCATATTAGCACATTAAACCATGGAACATCCCGAAAATAATGAAGCATATAAAGGCTTGGTTGTCAATGCAGGCATTGAGCAACCTTCATCGGTCAATCCTTACTTGAAGAACCGTCCCAGGCGGAAGAAACGCGAGCTTTCTGTATCAGACTATGTGGAGGGCATAGTGAAAGGTGATGTTACGGTACTCAGCCAGGCTGTGACGCTGGTGGAAAGTGTGAAACCGGAGCACCAGACTGTGGCGCAGGAGGTGATAGAGAAGTGTTTGCCCTATTCAGGTAACTCTGTTCGTGTGGGCATCAGTGGTGTGCCCGGTGCTGGTAAAAGTACCTCTATTGATGTATTTGGCTTGCATGTACTGGAGGAACACGGAGGCAAGTTGGCCGTTCTTGCCATTGACCCGAGCAGCGAACGCAGCAAAGGCAGTATTCTCGGTGATAAGACGCGTATGGAGAAGCTCTCCGTTCATCCCAAGTCCTTCATACGTCCCAGTCCCTCTGCCGGTTCGTTGGGTGGTGTGGCACGCAAGACGCGTGAGACGATTGTGCTTTGTGAGGCTGCCGGTTTCGACAAGATATTTGTAGAGACGGTAGGGGTGGGGCAGAGTGAGACTGCCGTACATTCCATGGTAGACTTCTTCCTGCTGATACAGCTGGCGGGTACGGGCGATGAGTTGCAAGGTATCAAACGCGGCATCATGGAAATGGCCGATGGCATTGTCATTAATAAGGCTGATGGCGACAATCTGGAGCGGGCCAGGCTGGCAGCAACGCAGTTCCGTAATGCGCTGCACCTCTTCCCGGCTCCGGAGAGCGGTTGGACACCCCAAGTGCTGACTTATTCCGGGTTCTATAATCTTGGTGTAAAAGAAGTGTGGGATATGGTCTACAAATACATTGATTTTGTGAAAGACAACGGCTACTTTGAATACCGCCGCAACGAGCAAAGCAAATACTGGATGTACGAGACCATTAACGAACAGCTGCGTGACAGCTTCTACCACAATCCGCAGATTGAAGCGATGCTGACTGGCAAGGAAAACCAAGTGCTACAAGGCAACTTGACTTCTTTTGTGGCTGCCAAGAACTTGCTGGACACCTATTTTGCAGAACTGAAGAAATAAGGGCATATCCCTTTCTCTATATCGATGACTAAGGAAAACAACATGGAAGTGGCGCGGCGGTTTACCCGCCGCCTTCATGAACTCCCTTCTGAGGAGCTGGAGCTCATTGCCGGTTTGTTTGTACGCCGTGAGGTGCACAAAGGAGAACTGTTGATTAGTGAGAAAGATATAGCCAGGGATATTGTTTTCGTAGAGAAAGGACTGCTTCGCCAGTTCTATTTCAAAGAAGGCCGGGACATTACAGAGAACTTTGCCTGCGATGGTGACGGCGCCATGTGTATCGTCAGCCTTTTCACCGGACGCCGTAATTGCCTTCAGTTGGAATCCCTGGAGGAAGGCGTCATCTGGAGCATTTCGTATGCAGGACTGGTCGAACTCTCTGAGCGCTATCTGCATATAGCCCGTCTGCTTCGTCATTTGTTGGAGGGGTCTTTAATGCTTTCCCAATATAAGGCAGACTCTTGGCGTTTCGAAACCTCACGCGAACGGTATGCGCGTTTCGTCAGGGATTATCCGGAGATAGCCCGGCGTGCCTCAGTCAACCACATAGCATCTTATCTGTTAATGACTCCCGAATCTCTGAGCCGGGTACGTGCCGGTGTGCTGTGACGGCGGAATGGCTGTCCTATACGGCTTTCCCTTCTTTCTCAAAGTCCTTGCGTGACTTGCTTTGTGTCACGATGTACACTCCCAGGAATACCAGGGCTATGGCTATCCCCTTTTCCAAATTGAACACTCCCAAGCCTAAGATGATGGCAACGGTTGAGGCCACGATGGGCTGCATGTAGTTGTACATGCTCACCACAGTGGGGCGCAACAGTCTCTGCGCACTCATTATGAAGATATAGGCAAGGAAGCTTCCACCCACAACCACATATCCCGCTTGCAGCAGGGCGGCTGTGGAGATGCTGCTCCACTGTATGGAAGCCACGTCGTGGTAAGAGAACGGGATGTAGCACATGGAGGCATAGACAAACATCCATTTGTTCAGGGTGATGGGAGAGTATTTCTGCGACAACCCCTTGAATACGGTCAGATAAATGGAGAAGCTGATTTGGGCGAGCAGGCAGAGAAGGTCTCCGATAAGGTTGCCATTGCCGGCACCGGTGGTCTGGCTGCTCATGATGAGTATAAATGCTCCCATAGCCCCTACAAAGATACCCAGCACTTTCTTGTTGGTGACCGGTTCTTTCAGATAGATTGCAGCCACTATCATGGTGACGATAGGCAGCGTGGTTGTAACGATGGAGGCGTCTATGGGCGAAGTCATGGAGAGGCCGAAGATATAGACACCCTGATTGAATACCAGGGCGAAGAGTGCGGCGAAGAATATCTTCAGCATGTCCCGGTGGTCCACCTGTTCGCGTTTGCAGAACAAGGAAAGGAGCCAGAAGCAGGCGGCTGCGCCTACCATGCGGAATGTGGTTACTGACAACGCGGAAAACTCCACCAGAGCCGACTTGCCTATAGGTGCCATCAAGCCCCATAAGATATTTGCGGTAAGGGCGAACAGATGCCCTTGAATGTTCTTGTTCATACTCTTTTGTTTTTTGCGGGTGCAAAAGAACAACTATTTTCTGAAAAGAGAAAATCTTTCATTATATGATTTTTCTGGTTCGTGGGCGTAGAAATAAGAGATTATCGTGTATATTTGCTTTTAATTAAAGCAAGAAACCATGGAAGTACAAGCCAATTACATCAAGCGTATCGAAATACACGAATTGTGGCATCGGTACGATATTGCCTGGGACCTGCGTCCTGACGTCAATATACTTTCCGGCATCAACGGAGTGGGGAAGACCACTATCCTGAACCGTTCGGTCAACTATCTGGAACAGACATCGGGTGAAGTGAAGAGTGACGAGAAGAACGGCGTACACGTCTACTTCGACAACCCCGCAGCCACCTTTATCCCTTATGATGTAATCCGTAGTTACGACCGCCCCCTTATCATGGGCGACTTTACGGCACGCATGGCCGATGCCAACGTGAAGTCGGAACTGGACTGGCAGCTCTATCTGCTCCAGCGCCGTTATCTGGACTACCAAGTGAACATCGGCAATAAGATGATAGAGCTGCTCAGTGGTGATGAAGAGCAGCGCAGCCTAGCTCCCTCCCTTTCCCTCCCGAAGCGGAAGTTCCAGGATATGATTGACGAGCTTTTTAGCTATACCCATAAGACGATAGACCGCAAAAGCAACGACATCGTTTTCTATCAGAACGGCGAGCGCCTATTGCCTTACAAATTGTCTTCGGGCGAGAAGCAGATGCTCGTCATCCTGCTGACCGTGTTGGTGCGTGACGATGACCACTGCGTACTCTTCATGGATGAGCCGGAAGCCTCCCTGCACATCGAATGGCAGCAGAAGCTCATCGGCATGATACGCAACCTGAATCCCAATGTGCAGCTTATTCTCACCACCCATTCGCCTGCCGTCATCATGGAAGGCTGGCTGGATGCCGTGACCGAAGTGAGCGAGATTTCATCCCTAATCCCTAATCCTTAATCCCTGGATGCGTGGCTACTTCCCTAAGACATAACCTTACTTCCTCCTATCTGGATGCCGCCCGCAAGTTGTCTCCCAAGAGGGCACGCAGGCGCATAGTGGCGTATGTGGAAAGCTATGATGACATCGCTTTCTGGCGGACGCTGTTGTCCGAGTTCGAGAACGAGGAACGTTATTTTCAAGTGATGCTTCCCTCGGCCACCTCTCTGGCAAAGGGCAAGAAAATGGTACTGATGAACACGCTGAATACGGCAGAGCTGGGCCGCAGCCTGATAGCTTGTGTAGACAGCGACTACGACTTCCTGCTGCAAGGTGCCACCAAGGTGTCGCATAAGATAAACAAGAATCCCTATATCTTTCAGACTTATGGCTATGCCATCGAGAACTTCCACTGCTTTGCCGACAGTCTGCATGAAGTCTGTGTGCAGGCCACGCTGAACGACCGGCATATCCTGGACTTCCCTGCTTTTCTGAAGCGTTATTCTCAGATTGCCTATCCGCTGTTTCTGTGGAATGTCTGGTTCTACCGCCAGCACGACACACACACTTTCCCGATGTACGACTTCAACGCCTGCGTGCGTTTGCAGGAGATAAGCCTGCGTCATCCTTACCGTAGTCTGGACGAGATGCAAAAGACGGTGTCGGCAAAGCTGTCCGAACTGCAAGCCCGTTTCCCCCACTACATCGACCGGGTGGAACAGCTGGGCACGGAGTTGGAACGTTTGGGACTGACTCCGGACAATACCTATCTTTATATCCAGGGACACCATATCATGGATTGTGTAGTGCTGAAAATCCTTATCCCGGTATGTACCGTCTTGCGTCGCGAGCGCGAGCAGGAGATAAAGCGCCTGGCAGAGCATAACGAACAGTTCCGCAACGAACTGACGGGGTATGAGAACAGTCAGGTCAATGTATCCGTGATGCTGAAAAAAAACAGCGGCTACAAGAACCTTTATCTTTATCAGTGGTTGAAAGAAGATATCATGGAGTTCCTTGAGCGGGAGGAGCAGTCGCGTAGATAAGATTGCCGTTATGATAAACATATGATTATGGAGATATTGAAGAAGATAGACGACCTTTTAATCGGGTGGGGCATATCCCCTTCCCGTGCCGACATGTTCGACCAGTTCATAGCCTTCGCACTGATACTTGCCGCTGCTTTTCTGGCGGATGCCCTATGCCGGAAAATTCTGCTGAAAGTAGTGGCACAACTGGTGAAGAAGACCAAAGCTACATGGGACGACATCGTATTCGACCGCAAAGTGATGGTGCACCTCAGCCGCATGGTGGCTCCCGTCATCATCTATCTGTTTGTCCCATTGGCATTTGTCGAAGTCGGTTCATCGGCAATGGATTTTATCCGGCGTATCTGCCTTATTTACATTATCATTACTTTCCTGAGCTTCGTCAACTCCTTCCTGAAAGCCGTTTATAGCGTATACAGCGAGAGGGAGCAGTTCCGCGACCGCCCTTTAAAGGGGATGTTGCAGACCATGCAGGTCATTCTGTGGCTGGTGGGTGGCATTGTGGTTGTGGGTGAGCTGATAGGCCGCGACCCGCTTTCGCTGCTTGCCGGATTGGGTGCTTCGGCAGCCATCCTGATGCTGGTGTTCAAGGATTCCATTATGGGCTTTGTCTCCGGGGTGCAGCTTTCGGCGAACGACATGCTGAAGGTGGGCGATTGGATTGCCATGCCCAAGTATGGCGCCGACGGCACGGTGATAGAAGTGACACTGAACACCGTAAAAGTGCGCAACTGGGACAATACCATTACCACCATCCCTCCTTACCTGCTTGTCAGCGACTCCTTCCAGAACTGGCGCGGCATGCGCGAGAGCGGTGGGCGGCGAGTGAAGCGCAGCATCAATATCGACATGACCAGCGTCCGTTTCTGCACCCCGGAGATGCTGGCAAAATATCGCAAGATACAACTGCTGAAAGATTATGTGGAGCAGACGGAGGAAGTGATTGAAAAGTACAATGCAGAAAACGGCATCGATAACTCCATCCTCGTCAACGGACGCCGCCAGACCAATCTGGGTGTGTTCCGGGCGTATCTGACGGCTTATTTGAAAAGTCTTCCCGATGTAAATCAGGAACTGACCTGCATGGTGCGCCAACTCCAGCCTACCGACCGCGGTATCCCGATAGAGCTTTATTTCTTCTGTGCGCTGAAGGATTGGGTGCCCTATGAAGGGGTGCAGGCGGATGTGTTCGACCATGTGCTGGCAATTATCCCCGAATTCGATTTGCAGGTATTCCAGTCTCCGTCCGGCAGAGATTTCCAGCGGATACTGCCTGTTGCTTCCGAAGAAAAAGGAGCTTGATTCCGACCATCAAAAAGACCTATATCTATTGTATTTCTCATAGGGAGTCATTACCTTTGAACCCTATACTGAAAGGTCAGAACATCCCTATCTTTTCTCCCAAAACATCCCCATGTTTTGGGGTATTACATCCGGGTGTTTTGGGTGAAAACATCCCCATGTTTTGGGGCAATACATCCGGGTGTTTTAGGTATTCAGTTATATAGTGAAAGGTATTCGGTCACGGAGTCTTTACCGTAAGGTATAGGCTTTGTGTGCGTAGGCTGTAGATGTGTTTCACGCCGGGTGGGAATATCTTTCGTTTTTTTGCTAACCTAATTAAAAGAAAGATTGGTATGTCAATGAATTATGTGGTCCGCAAGAAGGTGGACAAGAGTGGAGACAAGGAAGTGGTGCGCTACTATGCGGCATCAAAAGTGCTTCAGCCTGAACCGGTGAGCAACGATGAACTTGCCAAGAGACTGGCTTTTGTCAGCTCCCTGCAGGTGGGCGATGCCCAGTCCGTGCTGGTGCAACTGCCGGATATTATAGCGGACTATCTGGCCAGTGGACGCACGGTGAACATCAAGGGACTTGGAAATTTTTTCCCCTCCATCACCAGCGAACCGGTGGAACGGATAGAGGACTGCACGGCAGATAAAGTGCGCATTTCGCGTATCTGCTTCAGGGCGGCAGGCAGTTTCATGCAGCGCGTTTGCCGTCGTCTGGACTTGTTCAGCTTTCAGGTTCAAGAATTGAAGAAGGAGCTGAAGAAGAAGTAAACGGCATTTTTAGTTTCTTTCTTGAAACAGCACGTACCCCTTGAAGCAGGAAAGGCATTCGAGGGGCACGCTGTTGAAGAAGTTGTGTGTTTCTTTATAGTCTTGCGGGTGCTTCTTTTTTTTACTTCACCCAGCTTCCGTTCATCCAGCTGCATTCTTTCCTGATGTCCTCGAAAGAACTGTAGCTCAGGTTGGCATTCACCTTGTTGCTTGTCACGGCGATAAAGTCGGCATGGGTGTAGATGCCTTCTTTGCTGCTCAGCTCGGCGGTGAGGGTGATGTTGGTCAGTTTGGAAGTGCCGTTTTTCAGGGCGTTTTCGGTAAGGGCGGTTTCCACGGTCAGGGGTTGGCCTTTGCCGCAGACCTTGGCGTTGTCTATTTCCACTTCCGTGCCGGCACGCAGACGGATGCCTTGCTTGCTGCCGCCGTTGCCGACGAGGATGAGGTTCTTCAATACGGGGTGGGCAACGGGAGTGGCGGCGTTGTTGCTGCCGTTGTTGTCGCATTCCATCAGGCAGTCGCAGTCGTAGCCCAGTGTGGATTCGGCTTCTTGGTAAGCCACGAGGTTGGTGCCTTTGCCGTTCCAGCCTTCGGTCCAGTCGAAGGAGTCGTCGCTACAGCTTACGGCTACGAGGTTGCTCACGTTTACCGAGCCGCCGAAGAACTCAAAGCCGTCGTCGGAACCTTTGTAGGCTTGGCAGTGGTCCACGATGGTACCGTTGCCTACGCCGTAGAAAGAGATACCGTTGGCTTCGTGCTCTTCATCGAAGGCAAAGCCGGTGTATTCCAGACGAATGTATTGCAGCGTGCCCGAGTTGTCGGCATCATCGTTGCCGCCGTAAACGGCACCGCCTATTTCAGAACTTCCCTTGCCGCCTTCGGCATTGGTGTGGGCGCGTCCGCAGATGTGGATGCCTCCCCATGCACCCGGCTCTTCTTTTTCGCTGGTCATTACGATGGGTTTGTCCGACGTGCCTACGGCGTTGATTTTACCGCCCTGCTTCACGAGGATGTAGTCTGCGATGTCATCGTAGACGGCGATAATCTTCACGCCTTCCTCTATGTGGAGCGTGGCACCTTCTTCTACGATGTATTCGCCGCTCAGCTTGTAGGTGTTTCCGGCAGCCAGGGTCACGTCGGAGGTGATGGTACCTTTCAGTATCGTACCGTTTTCGATTTCATTGCCGTTTCCGTTGCCGTCGTTGCCGTCATTGTCGTTGTTGTCGTCGCTGCTGCAAGCGGTGAGGATAGACATTCCGGCTACAAAGGCCAGAGAGTAGAATTTCCATTTCATTGTTTTCATAATTCAATTGTTTTAGTTGTTATATCCAATTTATCTGTCTGTCATTCAGATTGATTCTCTTAAATCAGCTTGTTTGTCAAAAAGTGTTCTCCGTTCTCTTCAGGGGGAGGACGGGGGACTTTATAGGTTGTAGCTTATTCCCACCTCGAAGTTCGTTCCCTTGCGGTAGCGTTCCACTTCCATCTCCTGCCCCGTGGTGGGCACATCTTGCTTGAAGATGACATCGCGGTTCAGCAGGTCGTTCACTTGCAGCTTCAGGCTGAAGTGCTTGTTCAGGCTATATCCGGCGCTGAAGTTCAACGTGTGCAGCGTCTGTTGCCTGACATCGCCCAGACCCGACACGCCTACCGCATGGATGCGGCTGCCTTGCAGGTTGTAGAGCAGGGCGAGGTTGAGTTGCCTGTCTTCACCGAAGCGCGGCGAGTAGGTGAGGTCGGCATTGGCAAGTATGGGCGATGCGCCTTGCAGCGAACGTTCCTTGTTGGTGTAGGCACCGCTTTGGGGCAGCTTCACGTTGGTGTACATGTAACTGATGTTGGCACCTAGGCGCAGGTCTTTGACGAGCCGTTTGCGCATCTCCAGCTCCACGCCGGCAGCCATGCCGTTGTCGGCATTCTTGAAACTGTGCAGCGTGGCGCCGCCTTGCAGGTCTTGGATGCGTTCGATGGGGCTGTCGAGGTATTTGAAGTAGCCGGTCACGGAGAGCATGTCGCCGTCCTTGCCGAAGCGTTCGTAACGCAGGTCGAAGTTGTAGTTGTAACCGTTCTGCAACTCTTCGTTACCGCGGATTTGTGCCGAACCGTAGGACTCTTGGTAGAGGAAGGGTGCCATCTCGATGAACGAGGGGCGGGTGACGGTGCGCGAGGCAGAGAAGCGGATGCTGTTGGCGGGGTTCACCGCATATTTCAGGTTCAGGGCGGGGAAGAGGTCGTTCTTGTCTAAATTGCGCCGACGGGAGTACCAGTCGCCGCCGTCGCTGGCGTAGCGCACCCATTGCTTGCTCATTTCGTAGCGCAGGCCGAGGTTCACCAAGAGGGCTTCGGTGGGATAGAAGTCGGTCAGCAGGTAGGCGGAGTAGATTTCGTTTCCGGCGCGGTAGCTGTCTTTGGGCTGCATCACACGTTGTACCACGATTTGTCCGTCGGCAATGTTCTGCTGGTTGAGGAAGCCGTCGGTGTTGTAGATGTCGGTGATGACGGGGTTCAGTTTGTTCAGGTTGTAGTAGAAGCGGGTAGCGCTGTAGTCGCGGTTCTTGTCCTTGTAGTTGAAGCCGAGCTTGAGGTGGCTGGTGTCGTTCCAATTCCAGCGCATGGCGAGGTTGGCGTTCCACTCTTCTTCGTTCAGGCTGCCGAAGTAGCGCATGGTCTCTTGGCGGTTCAGCTTGAAGAGCCTGAGGTTGCCGTCGTTGTCCCTGACGTACATCACTTGGCGGCGGTCGGGCTCTTCGCTGCCGGTCTTGCTGTACGAGCCTCCCCAGGTCAGTTGCCACCTGTCGCTCTCGCCGAAGTTATGGATTCCGTTCAGTTGATGGTTTTGCAGGGTGTATATGTGCATGATGTTGTTGCTGCCGGTCAGCTCGTGTCCTTCGGCATCAGTACCTTCGCGGCGTTGGTAGGTGTCGATGGCATTGCGGGCGTAGAAGAAAGTGTAGCCTATGCGGTCGCTCCGGCGCAGGGTATAGCCCAGGTAGCCGAGGGCGGCGAGCTTCAGTTCCTGCGCAAAGCTGTCGTAGGAGAAGTCGTCCTGCACGGTGCCGGTGGCTTCGAGTGTCTTGTAGAAGGCATCTTCCATGTTTTGGTAGCCGTTGCTGGCGCTGAAGGAGGCAAGCAGGCTGAGTGTCTGGTTGCCTATACCGAAGTTCTTGCCGAAACCGAGGTTTCCGCCCAGTTCGGGCAACGAACTCTTCTTGCTGGCGGCAAAGGAGGTATCGAAGATATTGTGGGTCTTCACGTATTTGTCAAACTCCATCAAGGGCATGTCGAGGGCGGCCGCGTCTACGCCGGGTGTCTTCAAGAGCGAACCGCTGCGGTCCATCTGATAGCGGTCTTTGCCTAAGGTGTTGAACTTCCCGCCCGTGTTGAGGCTCAGTTGGAAGAAATCTTCCGGTATGTTTTCTTTGGTGCTGATGTTGATGTGCGCACCGCTGTAGTCGGCAAAGGCGGCTGCGTCATACACTTTGCTGACGGTGATGTTCTGTACGGTGGACGAGGGGAACAGGTCGAGCGGCACCAGCTTGTTGTCTGGGTTGGGCGAGGCGATGGGCAGTCCGTTCAGCGTGGTGGTGCTGTAGCGGTCGCCCAGTCCGCGGACGATAAGTTGTCCGGCGCTGGCGATGGAGATACCCGTTATTTTCTTTACTCCTTCTTCCACATTGCCGATGCCTTTGAGGGACATCTCTTTGGAACCGAGGTTCTCGATGGCGAGGGTCGCTTTTTGCCGTTCCATTTGCAAGGCACGTTCGCCTTCGAGGTTCTTCTTGGCGGTGACCTGCACTTCGCCCAGGGTTTGCGTGTCCGGCTCCATGTCGAAGTTCAGCACGGTTTCACCCTTTATCTCTACGGCATTTATCGTCATGTCTTTGTAGCCGATGTAACGGACGGTGAGGGTATAGGTCCCGTTTTTCAGCTCCAGTGTATAGTTACCATCCAAATCGGCGACGGCGCCTTGTGCCGTTCCGCTCACTTGCACGGTGGCTCCCGTCAGCGGTTCTTTGGTTTGTCGGTCGGTGATTGTCCCTTTGATGGTTCCCGCCGTGGCAGCCATGACGGAAAGTGTGAGGAATAAAATAAGGAAGAAAATCTTTCCCAAGTCTAATTTCATGCTCATCTCTTTTCTTTGTACGTTTTTTAATCCGCTGCAAAGATGAGGCAATGACATTACACCGGTGATACATGGAACATACGTTTCATTTTCAAATCTATTACGATTTGGTTACCGCACATTCTTCCGGATTGTTTGTTATCCTTATATATAGGCTGCTTGGGACGAAAAAGGTCTCTAATGGTTGCTTATTAGAGTTTTATGGCTATTTTTGTATCTCAAACCAATATTGATAAATATATGGCTGTTCATCGTGACGATAGTGAACGTTTCCGGCGCCTTTCCATTCTTGGCCGGATAGGTTGGTGGGAGGCTGATTTTTCTTCAAGGCAGTATCTCTGCTCCGAATATGTCTGTAAGTTGTTAGGCTTGGAAGGGGAATACCTGAGCTTTGAGGATTTCGGTAAAATGATACGCGAAGACTATCGGGCGCGTATCAGCCGGGAGTTCCTTGCCATTCAGAATATGGAGGTCTATGAACAGACGTTTCCCGTCTATTCTACTGAAGGAGTGGTCTGGGTCTACTCGCGCGTGGGGGGTATAAGGAGCATTTGCCGGATGGAACATTGAAGGCTTTCGGAGTGTTGCAGCGCGTAGAGATGCCGAAGGAGGAGGCTGCGAAGCAGGCTTTGCAAAGAGTGAACGATTTACTTTATCGGCAGACCTCAATATCCCATTCCTTATTCCGTTTCCTGAAAGACGAGGATATCAGTGCGGGCATTTATGACATACTGAAAGATATTCTTGATTTCTTTCGCGGCGGACGTGTCTATATATTCCAATATGATGAGAAGTGCCGGTACCAGAGCTGCACATACGAGGTGGTGGCTCCGGGAGTGGCTCCTGAGAAAGAAATGCTTCAGGGAGTCCAGGCTGACAGCCTGCCGTGGTGGACGTCACAGATTATGGCACAAAAGCCCGTTCTGCTGGAAACGCTGGGGCAACTGCCGGAGCACGCTTACGCCGAATATGAAATTCTGGCGAGACAGAATATAAAGTCCTTGATGGTAACTCCGCTGGTTGCCAATGACCAGGTGTGGGGATATATGGGCATTGATTTGGTGGACCGTATCCGAATGTGGACCAACGAGGATTACCAATGGTTTAGTTCGTTGGCAAATGTCATCAGCATTTGCATAGAGTTGCGCAAAACGAAGGATGAGGCTGTGCGCGAACGTACTTTCCTCAGCAACTTGTTCCGCTATATGCCTTTGGGGTATGTGCGGATGTCCATTGTCTGTGATGAAAAGGACAACCCCTACGGGTATTATGTGACAGATGCGAATTCTATCTTTGCCGATTTTCTGGGAAAACCCGCGTCGGCGTTTATCGGCAAGACTGCCTCGTCTTTTTCAAGGGAGGCGGCCCCCAGACTGGAATATCTGCTTGAGATAGTGAACACCGGGACACATAAGGAAATGGACATGTGTTTTGAGCTCACCAACAAGCACTGCCACGTGGTGATATACTCTCCGGAAAAGAATGAAGTGGTGGCGTTATTCCTCGATACGACAGACTCGGTACAGACTCATCTGGCTTTGGACCATAGCGAAAAACTGTTCAAGAATATCTTTGCCAATATACCAGCCGGAGTGGAAATCTATGACAAAGACGGATTCCTGGTAGACATCAACAATAAGGATATGGAGATATTCGGGGTCCGTGACAAACAGGATGTCATTGGAGTGAACTTATTCGAGAACCCGAATGTGTCCGCCCAATTGGCAGAACGTATACAGACCGAGGATATGGTCGACTTCCGCCTGAATTATGCTTTCGACCGGACTGAAGGGTATTACTCCACTTCCAAACAGCCAAAGGATGTGATACATCTTTATACGAAAGTGAGCAAGGTGTATGACAGTAAAGGTAACTTTACCGGCTATGCCATGATTAACATCGACAATACGGAACGGATTGATGCCATGAGCCGTATCTGTGATTTCGAGAATTTCTTCCTGCTTATATCGGATTATGCGAAGGTAGGTTATGCCAAGCTGAACCTGCTCGACCGGAAAGGCTATGCCATTAAGCAATGGTATAAGAATATGGGAGAGGACGAGAATACCCAGTTGGCGGATGTCGTGGGAATATACAGCAAGATGTACCCCAGCGACCGCAGGCGGATGCTCGAATTTTTCTGTAAGGCCCGTGTGGGCGAAGCCAAACATTTCCAGGGAGAGATGCGCATTGAACGTCCGGGAGAGAAGGGGAAATGGAACTGGGTACGTACCAATGTGGTCGTCAATCTGTTTGAACCGGAGAACGGACAAATAGAACTGATAGGCGTCAACTATGACATTACGGAATTGAAGGAGACGGAGGCTATGCTGATTGAAGCCAAGGAGAAGGCAGAAACCGCCGACCGTCTGAAGAGTGCCTTCCTTGCCAATATGAGTCATGAGATACGTACGCCTCTGAATGCAATTGTCGGTTTCTCCAGTCTGATGGGAGAGACCGGGGACATGGAGGAAAAAAGGCAGTATATGGCGATTATCGAAGAAAACAATGACCTGCTGTTGCAGCTGATTTCCGACATACTGGATTTGTCCAAGATAGAGGCCGGGACATTTGACTTTGTGGAAAAAGAACTGGACGTGAACGTACTGTGTGAGGACATTGTGCGCTTCATGAAGATGAAGGCCAAACCGGGTGTGGAAGTTCTCTTCGACCGTCATCTGCCGGAATGCCGGATTGTCAGTGACCGTAACCGTTTGAATCAGGTCATAGCCAACTTTGTCAACAATGCCATCAAGTTCACCACTGCGGGAAGTATACGTGTAGGATATGATAAGGTGGATGAAACTCATTTGCGTTTTTATGTGGCCGATACGGGCCTTGGCATTGAGCCGGAAATGCAGGCTCAGATATTCGACCGTTTTATAAAGCTGAATACGTTTGTGCATGGCACCGGCCTGGGGCTTTCTATCAGCAAGAGTATTATAGAGCAGTTGGGTGGCACAATCGGTGTGGACAGTGAACCGGGGAAAGGCTCATGCTTTTGGTTTGTGCTGCCGATTGTATAGTATGGAAATGTGCTAAAATACACACTCACCACAAATTATGCAGATTAACACAACTCAAAGCTCTTGATTATCAGAACTTCTAAAGATAATTTGTGCCAATCTGCGTAATTTGTGGTAAGTGATGATACCCTCCGGTTATAATCCGAATGAGAACTTATCGATGGATTGATATACCACACTTGCAATACTCAGTACCACAATACCCAGCGTGCAAATGGCCAGGCTGGCACGTGTATAGTTGTCACTGCGGAATGCTGCAATCGGCTCGTCGCTCTTGTTGATGTACATTGCCTTTACAATCTTCAGATAGTAATAAAGCGAGATGATTGTATTGATAAGGGCAATGAATACCAGCAGATGGAAGCCGCCTTCGAAAGCTGCCGCGAAGATGAAGAACTTCGAGAAGAAGCCCGCAAACGGCGGGATGCCTGCCAGAGAGAACAGTGCCAGTGTCATCAGGAACGCCAACTTCGGATTAGTGGTATACAGCCCGTTATAGTCTTCAAGTGTGAACTTGCCTGCTCGCAGTGCCACAATCGTGATAACGGTAAATACGGCAAGATTGGCAAACATATATATCAGCACGTAGTATACCAGCGACGTCATACCTTGTGCGCTTCCGCTGATGACACCCAGCATGATGTAACCTGCTTGCGAGATACTGGAGAAAGCCATCAACCGCTTCAGGTTCTGCTGGCGTAGGGCGAAGAGGTTGGCAATTGTGATGGAGGCGATGATAACCCAGTACAGCACTTCCTGCCATTGTTCCACCATCGGAGCGAATACCTTGATGAGAATAGCCATCAGCACGAAAGCGGCAGAGCCTTTAGAGATGACACTCAGATAGGCTGTCACCGTGCTTGGAGCACCTTCGTAAACGTCTGCTGTCCAAAGATGGAAAGGCACCAGTGATATTTTGAATCCCATGCCGGAGAAGAAGAATACGAATGCCATAATCTGCAACGGGTCGCCGGTGAGGCGTGCCGGTATGTCGGCAAAGTAGAGAGTGCCTACCGTACCGTAAATCAAAGATAATCCGTATAGCAGCAATCCGCTGGAGAACAGTGCCGTGAGAATATATTTGGCACCTGCCTCGGCAGAGTGGTGGCGGTATTTGTCGAAGGCAACCAGGGCTGCCATCGGGATGCTTGCCGTCTCCAGTCCGATGAAGAACATCAGGAAGTGTCCGGCAGAAATCATGAAGTACATACCCAGCAGGGTGGAAAGTGTCAGAATGTAGAACTCGCCTTGTTTGATGGCAGTGTCTGGACGGCGCATCCATTCGTGCGCCATCAGGAATACAATCAGTGTACCTATACTGAGGATGGATTTCACGATGCTCTGTATCGGCTGATTGTGATACATGCCGCCGAAAGCATCTGCCACAGGACCGGGAACGATGGTGATAAGTGTGTGTATGGTCAGCAGAGCAACGGGCAGCATTGTGTTCAGCACCGGTTTGCCGTCATTCTTGTGTGCATCCGGACTCATGAAGAGGTCGGCGACAAAAAGGATGACGATGACCAATATCAGCGAAAGCTCTTCTTTGAGCAGGAGGAATTGGGAATAATCCATATCTATTTACGATTTTACGATTTACGATTTACGATTGAAATTACTCTTGGGATTTACGATTTTATGATTTACGATTGAGGTTACTCTTGGGATTTACAAGTCATTTATCAATCGTAAATCGTCAAATCGTAAATAAATCAGTTATTGGCAGCACGCTGTCTCCAATCATGCCGCTAATCCACCATGGTGCCATACCGAGGGCGGCAACGCATGCGATGAGGATAATGACCGCTGTGCGTTCGTCCCAAGTGGCGTCGCTCAAGGTGAGGTGATGCTTGTTGGTGCAGGTGCCGTAGAGAATCTTTCCTACCAGTCGCAGGATATAGACTGCCGTAATCACGATGGAGCTGCATGCAATGACCGTCCACACGCGGTGGAACGTATCGGGATGCTGGAACGAACCGGTGAAGATGGTCATTTCGGCAATGAAACCGCTGAGTCCGGGCAGTCCCAGATTGGCAAGACCGGCGATTACATAGCAGACAGCCAGAAAAGGCATAATCTTCATCAGACCGGAGAGTTCGCGGACGTCACGCGTATGGGTACGTCCGTATATCATACCGATAAGGGCGAAGAACAAGGCTGTCATCAGTCCGTGAGAGAGCATCTGCAGAACAGCACCCGTGCAAGCTGTCTGGTTCATCATCAGGATGGCGAACAACACCAGGCCGCAATGGCTGACGGAAGAGTAGGCATTGATATACTTCAAGTCGGTTTGTACACAAGCGGAGAATGCACCGTATACCACGGAGATTCCGGTAAGAACTAGGAATATCCATCCCAGTTCTTGTGCAGCTTCGGGCATCAGGTACATGGCTATGCGGAAACATCCGTAACCTCCCAGTTTCATCAATACACCGGCATGGAGCATGGATACGGCAGTCGGTGCGGAGGCGTGACCGTCGGGGCTCCATGTGTGGAACGGGAACAGAGCGCCCAGCACACCGAAACCGAGGAAGGTGAGCGGGAACCAGATACGTTGCTGTTCGATGGGAATATTGTGCATCTGTGCTATTTCCAATAGGTTCATAGAGGTGGCTCCGGCACCGTAGTAGATACCCAGGATACCGATAAGCAGGAAGGCGGAGCCGCCCATCAGCATCAGTGTCAGCTTCATGGCAGAGTACTCCTTGCGTCCCGACCCCCATACACCGATAAGCAGGTACATGGGAATGAGGGCAACCTCGTAGAACATGAACATGGTGAACAGGTCTATCGAGATGAAGAACCCGAACACACCGATGGAGAGGAAGGTGAACCAAAGGAAATATTCTTTAGTCAGCGGTTGCAGCCTCCAGGAGGCGAATGTTCCGGTAAAGACAATGATGGCCGAAAGCAGCAGCATGGCTACCGAAATACCGTCTACTCCTACCGAATAGTGGATGTTGAGTGCAGGATACCAGACCATGTCAGCACGGAACAGCATTTCATCCGTGGCACCAGCGTGGCGTGCATTGAGGTACATCACGGTCAATGCTGCAGAAAGAACCAGCAGAGCCGATGCACCGGTCACCATCACCGCGCGTATTTGTACGATGTTGCGGCTGAGCCAAAGACCCAGCAACATCAGCAAGGGGATGAGTACGAATAATGATAAAAAGTTCATCTTTATATTTACGATTTAACGATTTAACGATTTACGATTTACGATTGAAAAATCTCGGGTTATAGCAATAGTAGCAGTATCAGTGCCAGCGTGCCCAGCAGGAATACAAATGTATATTGCTGGATGCGTCCGCTCTGCAGACCGCGTATCTCGTCACTGGTGGCATCGGCGCCCCAAGCAAGGAAGTCGAAGAAGCCGTCCACTACATGGCGGTCCCACCAGGCGATGGGGCGGCAGATGCAGCCGAAGATGATGCGGTGGGTGATGAACTGGTAGACCTCGTCCAGATAGAAGCGGTGGTAAGCTGCTGTCCACAAGCCTTTGAAACGGTGTGCCAATGTATCGGCAACGGGCTGTCGGCTACCTGCATAGATGTAGGTGGCAATGGCTATGGAAACCACCGCTACGGCGATACTTGTACCTGCCACACTCCAGTCCAGATGGATGTTATATGCTTCACCGTTGGAACTGATGAAGTGTCCGAAAGGAATGAAACCGGCAACTATCGTAACCACAGCAAGGAGCATCAGGGGCAGGGTCATCGCCAGAGGACTCTCGTGGGGGTGAGGCATGTGGCTGTCGCCCCCATCGCTTGCCGACTTTTGTCCCGGCTCAGAGCCGGCCCAAAAGATACCATAATAAAGACGGAACATATAGAATGCTGTCATACCTGCAATCACTGTCATAATCCATCCCATAGTGGGGCTGAACTGGAAGCATGCCGTCAGGATTTCATCTTTGGAGAAGAATCCGGAGAACGGCGGGATACCTGCAATGGCGAGACATGCGATGAGGAACGTGATATGCGTAATGGGCATATACTTCCGCAATCCGCCCATGACAGACATCTCGTTGCTGTGTACGGCATGGATGATGCTACCCGCTCCGAGGAACAGCAATGCCTTGAACATGGCGTGTGTGAACAAGTGGAACATGCCTGCCATGTAGCCCAGTCCCCCTTCGTGCGGGTCGGCCGATGTGCATACACCCAGTGCCACCATCATGAAACCGATTTGGGAGATGGTGGAGAATGCCAGTACACGCTTGATGTCGCTCTGCACACATGCCACACTGGCGGCATAGAATGCCGTGAAGGCTCCTACGTATGCTACGATGTGCAGCACGCTGGGAGCATATTCTATGAACAACGGGAACATGCGTGCCACCAGATAGACACCAGCAACCACCATCGTGGCGGCATGAATCAGTGCACTGACCGGCGTAGGACCTTCCATGGCATCGGGCAGCCAGATGTGCAACGGGAACATGGCACTCTTTCCGGCACCACCGATGAACATCAGTCCCAAGGCCAGCGGAATCATGGCCGCACCACCCTTTGCCAGCGCCATCTCATTGGGGCTGAAGGTGTATGTGCCGGCATAATATCCATAGACAAGGATACCTATAAGGAAACCTAGGTCAGCAAAACGGGTAACGATAAATGCTTTCTTCGAAGCAGCAATAGCTGCGGGTTTCGTATAGTAGAAACCAATCAGCAGATAGGAGGACACGCCCACCAACTCCCAGAAAAGATACATCTGGAAGATATTCGTAGCCACTACCAGTCCGAGCATGGACATGGTGAAGAGTGACAAGAAGGCGTAGTAGCGCTGGAAACCGCGTTCGCCCTTCATGTAACCGAAAGAGTATATGTGTACTAGCAGCGAAACGGTGCTGATGACTACGAGCATCATGACCGAAATCGGGTCAAGCAGAATGCCCATGTCGATACTGAGGCTTTCTGTGAAGGGCAGCCATTTGAAGTTATAGGACATCAGTGTCTCGTACGTACCGTCAGCAAGGCGGGGAGCGCTGAAGTACATTCCTGCGGTGAGATAGGAAAGCACTGCGACCAGGCCCAGTACTGCAGTTCCGATAAGGCCGGCAATGCGGTGCGACATCCATTTACCTCCAAGTCCCAGGGCGAGGAAAGAGAGGAAAGGGAGCAGAAGGATTAATATTGTATATTCCATATATACTATGTTTATCAATTATTACTATTCAAGAAACATCGTTTGGCGATTTTGGCTCTTACCATTTCATCTCATCCAGTTTGTTCACCTGGATGCTGCGGATGTTACGGTAGATGTTGATCATGATGGCAATGGCTACAGCCGTTTCGGCCGCCGAGATGGCAATGGAGAATAAAGAGAAGAAATATCCTTCCAGTCCTCCAGGGAATAAGAAACGGTTGAACACCGCAAAGTTGATGTCCGTGGCATTCAGAATCAGCTCGATGCTGATAAGTATCGCCAGTGTGTTGCGGCGGGTAAAGAACCCATAGATGCCTGCGAAGAACATGATAGCCGAAACTATCAGATAATATTCCATGTGTATCATAATTCTTATCTTTTACGTGCTATTAATAATCCGCCTACGATACATGCCAATAATAAAATGCTGACAGCTTCGAAGGGAAGCAGATAACCATACTTGTCACCGCTCAGCATGTGGTGACCGATGGTCTTGATGTTGACTTCCAAAGGCTCCACGTCGGTAGTGGCAATGAACTTATGCTTTAAAGTGATGAATACTACGATGATGGCACCGCCCACGGTGGCACCCAGTCCGGCAAGGAATCTGCTACGCTTTAACTTCTCGATGACATCGCCTTCGCCACTGGTAAGCAGTATGGAGAAGACGTAGAGTACCACGATACCGCCGGCATAGACCATAATCTGCACGGAACCGAGGAAGGTGTAACCCAGCAGAAAGTAGATGCCTGCCGTACCGAAAAGCACGAACAGCAGGTAGGTGGCCGAGCGCACCATGCGGTGGGTCGTTACCGTCAAGATGGAAAATACGGTGATAAAGGCCGCAAGGAAGTAGAATACTACTGTTTCAAGAGTTATTTCCATGTTGTTTAATTTAATGTGTTAATTTGCTAATATGCCAATGTGCCAATGGTTGCGTGGCTTGTCATACCGATGTATTGTGATACCGAATGGTAATTAGCACATTGGCACATTGAATAATTATTTTTTCTCTACATGGCTGCCCGGACGGTTCAGCGTCATGACCAGTTTCGTGCGGTCGAACACAGCATGCTCAAAATCCTGGTCGAACGTGATGGCATCGTGAGGGCAGGCATTCACACAGAGTTGGCAGAACATGCACGAACCGAGGTCGTACTCGTACTTAGCCAATATCTTCTTTTTCTTGCCGTCTTCCGTTTCAATCATTTCGCTGGTCACCTTGATGGTGTCGTTGGGACAAGCCATCTGGCACAAGCCGCAAGCCACGCACCGATGTTCATTTTTGTCATTATGGGGCATGGTCAGCGTGCCACGGAAACGGTCGGAGAGTTTCAATGTCGAGCGGTTTTCCGGATATTGTTCGGTAGTCTTTCGTCGGCAGAATACGGTCATGGTTGTCTTCATACCCGTCAGCAGAGAAGTGACGCCGTGTATGAGTCCGCCGATATAAGAGTTCTTTTCTTTCATTACTTTTGCCTTTATTAAAATTATCCGCAAGGAAATCTTGCCCCGGCGCTACGCCGGTTAGAAATGCAATTTAAATACTACAATTAATACCATCAAAATCAAGTTCACCATAGAGATGGGTACCAGGTACTTCCATTCCAGATTCAGAATCTGGTCAATACGCAGGCGAGGGAAGGTCCACTTTATCCACATCAGCAGGAAGACTACGAAGAAGGCTTTTCCGAAGAACCATACAAAGCCCGGAATGTAATCCATTACTGCGTTGAAGCCGTCCAGGCCTACGATGTGTAGCGGCATCCAGCCTCCCAGGAAGATGGTGGCTGCCACGGAGGCTACGATAAACAGATTCAAATATTCCGCCAGATAGAAGAATCCGAAGCCCATACCACTGTATTCCGTATGGTATCCGGCAGTCAACTCGCTTTCGGCTTCGGGCAAGTCGAAGGGACCACGGTTGGTTTCCGCATTTCCGGCAATGAGGTAGATGATGAAGGCTATCAATGCAGGGATATGTCCCTTGAAGATGAACCAGCCGTCAGCTTGTCCTTCTACGATTTCGGAGAACTGCATGGTTCCCATCAACACTACCATTGTCAGTATGCTCAATCCGCAGGACAACTCGTAGCTGATAATCTGTGCACCGCTTCGCATGGCTCCAATCAACGAGAATTTATTGTTGGAACTCCAGCCTGCCAGCAGGATACCCACTACGCCGATACTTGATGCAGCCAGCAGGAAGAACACTCCTACATTGAAGTCCAATACCTCCAATCCCTTGTTGATGGGCAGGCAGGCAAATGTCAGGAAAGAAGCGATGATTACCATGAACGGTGCCAGATTGTAGAGGAACCGGTCAGAGAATTTCAAATCAATGATTTCCTTTGTCAACATCTTGATGACGTCGCAGGGCACTTGGAGCAATCCCCATTTCCCCACGCGCATCGGACCGAGGCGGCATTGGAAGAAGGCGCATATCTTACGCTCCATGTAAATCAGGATGATGGCAAGCACGGCATACATCAAGATGATGCATACGCCAATCACCACGCATTCGAGGAATATTGCCAGTCCTTCCGGCATCAGGGAAGTCAGCATCTGGTGTATCCACTTGGTCACTATACTAAAGTCAAATACGTTGTTCATTTACTATTTTACTATTTACTATTTACTATTTGATAGTTTACTATTGACTCCTTTTACTATTTCACCTTTTGGGACTCCCACGCTTCATGGCGCAGCCAAATAGTAAATAGTAAATTGTCAAATCGTACATCCCTTTACCTGTCAATATCTGGTACTACATAATCCAATGTTCCGCCAATGGCAATAAGGTCGGCGATTTTAGCTCCGCGGCAAATCGTATTTACGGTCGATACCAATGGCAAGCCCGTACTGCGGAAGTGCAGGCGGTAAGGCGTCTTGTCGCCGTGGCTTTCGAGGAAGACGCCGAATTCACCGCGGCTACCTTCTACGGCTGCATAATAAGTGCCTTCCGGTACGCGGATAATAGGTTTCATCTTTTCCTGGTAGGCTCCTTCCGGGATGTTGTCTATCAGTTGCTCGATAATCTTCAGGCTCTCCAGAATTTCATCCATACGGATAAGGTAGCGTGCCCATGAATCGCCTTCGGTGCGGATGACTTCTTTAAAGTCCACCTTGTCATATACGGCATATGGCATACGCTTACGCACGTCGCAGGCCCATCCGCTGGCGCGTCCGGTGCCTCCGGTAGCTCCAAAGGCGATGGCATCTTCCCGTGAGAGTATACCCACACCTTTCAGACGTTGCTGGGCAATGATGTTCCCGGTGAATACGTCGTGATATTCGTGTAGGATACCGCGGAGGTAGGGGATAAACTCCTTCACTTTCTTTACGAAGCCGGGAGCAATGTCTGCCTGCACGCCACCGATGGTGTTGTAGTTCATGATGAGGCGTCCACCGCAAGTTTCCTCAAAGATGTCGAGTATCTTTTCGCGGTCGCGGAAACCGTAGAAGAAGGCCGTTAATGCACCCAGGTCCATAGCAAGACAAGAATAGAACAGCAGGTGAGAGTCTATTCGCTGCAACTCGTCCATGATGGTACGTATGTACTGCACGCGTTCGCTTACTTCCACGCCCATTGCCTTTTCGATACACATGCACAAGGCATGGCGGTTCTGGTGTGCGCCCAGGTAGTCCAGACGGTCGGTCAGAGCCAAGGTCTGCGGATAGGTCAGGCTTTCGCACATCTTCTCGATACCCCGGTGGATGTAGCCGCAGTTGGCATCAATCTTGTCGATGATTTCACCCTCCAATGATACACGGAAGCGCATTACGCCGTGGGTGGCCGGATGTTGGGGACCGATGTTCACCACATATTCCTCATCACCGAAAAGTTGCATCTCCTTATTTTTGATGCTACCGTCGGGATTCAGCTCCAATTCCATGGTAGTGTCCACCGTTTCTTCGTTGTCCATACGCAACGGATTATCTTTTTCCGGCTCATTGTCTTTACGCATGGGATAGCCTACCCAGTCATTGCGCAGATAGAGTCGGCGCATATCCGGATGACCGATGAAAACGATGCCGTAAAAGTCGTAGACTTCGCGCTCGTTGAAATCCGCAGCTTTCCAGATATCGCTGACGGAAGGAAGTTCGGGATGTTCCCGGTTTAGAGTGGCGGTGCGTACCGCTATCCGTTCGCTGGTAACAGTAGATTCCAACAGATAGACTACGCCGAGTCCGCGGGGGGTGTCCGGTGCGTCTTTCTCGTCGGGTATTCCCCAATCCATACCGCTGAGGCATTCCAGGAAGTCCATTTGTTTCTCTTTCCGCAGACGCAGCATTTCGTCGTGCAGGACTGAGGGCTCTATGTATTTTATTTCCATATTTTTAAGTACTGATTAGTGGTTCTCTTCTTTTCTGTTTACTCCACCGAAGTATTTCTCTATTTTCACTTTACGCTGCAATTGCATCATGCCGTAGTAGAATGCTTCCGGACGCGGAGGGCAACCGGGAATGTAGACATCCACCGGCAGAATCTTGTCCACACCGTTCACCACGTGATAGGATTTCTTGAACGGGCCTCCGCTGACGGCACAGCCGCCTACGGCTACTACATATTTCGGATCGGCCATCTGGTCGTAAAGACGTTTCAGAACGGGAGCCATCTTGTTGGTTATTGTTCCGCAAACCATAATCATGTCTGCCTGGCGCGGACTGGCACGGGCTACCTCGAACCCGAAGCGCGCCATATCGTAGCGGGCTGCGCCGAGGGCCATGAATTCGATACCGCAACAGCTGGTTGCAAACGTAAGAGGCCACAGTGAGTTGCTGCGTCCCCAGTTGACGAAGTCGTCCAGTACGCCAAGGGCGACATTGGCGCCTCCGGCATTAAGTTCCCGAACCAGTTTCTCCAACGTTTCGTTGTCTGTAAACTCCTCATAAGGGATAGATTTAATTTTCGGCTTCTTTGTTACTTCCATTCCAAAGCTCCTTTCCTCCAGGCATAAGCAAGGCCCAGAATCAATATAATCAGGAAAAATAAAACACTGAAAAGTCCTGCCACGCCAAGTTCGCGGGTGATGACTGCCCAAGGGAACAAAAATACCGTTTCCACTTCGAACATCAGGAACAAGATGGCAAACAGATAGTAACCTACCCGGAATTGCATCCACGATTTACCGCGGGTAGGGATACCACACTCGTACGGCTCCATCTTCTGTGCATTGTACGAACGGGGTGCTATCGCATTGGAGAGCGCGATGACGATACCCACGAAAGCGATTGCCGTCAATAAGACGACCACTAACAAAGTAAAGTTCATAAACCTGATAAGATTTTAGATATATAATAATAGATACATCGCACCGGAGGACAAAACCTCTGAATTGTTGTCCGGCGAGTCAGGGGCAAGCGTCTGCGCTTGCAGGCCTTCTAAATGATAATCTTTCTTAGCCCGAACACGTAATAGTTCGCGTCGGGTACGGGATGCGGAGACAGATTCAACAAACGGTCGCATTCCGGTGCATAGGCATGCTGCTGCATCTTGTAGATGTACATGCGCAGGAGTACGTTTTTGTTGGTTGGTACTTGCGTATGGTCTACATGTTCTATGCAGAGGGAGTTTGGTGAAAACAAGTCGTAGAACTTCTGGACTGCTTGTTGGGTGGTAGGAGCTTGTGACAGCGTGCAGCATTCTGCTTGTCGGGTGGCAGGAACGCACAAAATGTCTACAGCTCCGGTTGCACTGTCGTGCAATAGGGCTGCAAAGATTATGATTAAACAGTATTTAATGCATTGCTTCATACCACAATTCTCTCTTTCAAGGGCGCAAAGATATAATAAGTATTGTTCAATTTGCTATCCCCGCATAACAAAAAATGATTATTTTTACACTTTTTATCCTAAATCAATTCCGTTTCCAGAAATCCGGTGTGAAAAGCAGCAGTACGGTAAATAACTCAAGACGACCCAGAAGCATTAAAAAGGATAACAGCCATTTAGCTGCATCGGGCAGGGCATTCCACGAATAGGCAGGTCCGGTTTCACCCAATCCGGGTCCCATATTACCGATACTGGAAATGACACAGCCCATTGATTCTTCAGCCCCGACACCCATAGCCATCATGAGCAGTGTGCCGATGACTATAATGGCGATATAAATAAAACAAAAAGCCAGTACGGTGGAGACAATGGAGGGAGAGATTACCTGCTTGTTTATCCGTACCGGAAGTATGGCATTGGGGTGTAGGATGTGTTTGAACTCGTTTCGTGAGACTTTGGTAAGAATTACCATACGTATACACTTCAAGCCTCCGGTGGTACTGCCTGCACACGCCCCCATCAGCATGATGATGGTAAGCAGCCCCCACAGGACGGGTGTCCATTGCATGTAGTCATCTGTCGCAAAACCGGTGGATGTATGGAGGGAAATTACTTGGAACAAGGATTTGCGGAAGGATTCTTCCATCCCCATGGGACTGGTATAGTAAAGTACGATGGCTATGACGGCAGTGAAGAGCACAACTGAACCGAAATAGAATTTCAGCTCGGCATTGCTGATGAACTTCTTGAATTTCCGGTTGACGAACAATAATAGCAAGGTGAAGTTGATGCCGGAGATAAACATGAAAATGGAGATGACATATTCTATATAAGGAGAATTGTAGTAGGCAACGCTGGCCTGCTTGGTGGAGAAGCCACCGGTACCGGTAGTGGCAAATGCATGGCAGATACTGTCGAACCAGTCCATACCTCCAAGCATCAGCAGGCCGACAAGCAGAGCGGTTATGCCGGCATAGATACTCCAAATCCATTTGGCGGTGATACCGATACGGGGATGAACCTTGTCATGTGTAGGGCCGCTTGCCTCGGCGGCGAACACCTGCAGGCCACTGACTCCGAAGATGGGAAGCACTGCAATGGTGAACATGATGATTCCCAAGCCGCCAATCCACTGTGTCATACTGCGCCAGAACAGTATTCCATGAGGAAGTGACTCGATGTCGTCCAAGATGGTGGCACCCGTACTGCTGAAACCGGACATGGTTTCGAAGAATGCATTGGCAATGTCGGGTATGTATCTGCCTATATAGAAAGGCAGCATTCCGAAAAGAGAGAATGCCACCCAGGCAAAGCTGACCAGTACATATCCGTCACGGCGCGTCAGTTGCCGTTCACCTCCCTTGCCGAGAGCCGCCAGCAATAAGCCTACCCCTGCTGTGATGCCTCCTGCTTTCCAGAAGTCGAGCATATCGCTTTCTCTGTAGTAGAAGGACACGCCCGAACAGACCAGAAACATGACTGTTTCCAGCAATAGCAGAATACCGATAATCCGTATGATTGTCTTGAAGTTAATCATTTACCAACTACTCATTCTCAATTAGTTAAAGTATTTTTCGATTTTCTTAATCATCATGTTCAGGCAGAATACCACTACATGGTCACCCGGCTGTATCAGGGTGTTACCCATAACCACAACGCCTTCCCCCTGGCGGATAAGTCCGCCGATGGTGGCTCCTTTCGGGAGGCCGAGGTCTTTTACCGGATGTTTGGTAATCTTCGAGCCGGCCTTAACGGTAAATTCTGCTACATCGGCATTGGCAAAGGTCAGGCATTTCACGTTGCTGACGTCCGCATCCAGCATCATCTGGTAGATGTGGCTGGCAGCAATCATCTTTTTGTTGATGACGGTGCCGATGTCAAGGCTTTCGGCCATGCCTATGTAGTCGATGTTCTCCACTTCCGCTACGGTTTTGCTGACTCCCATGCGTTTGGCGGCAAGGCAGGCCAGGATATTAGTCTCCGAGTTGCCGGTCAAGGCAACGAAGGCTTCCGTATTTTTCAGTCCCTCTTCCACAAGCAGGTCCATATCCCGTCCGTCGCCATTGATAATCATGGTACGGTCGTCAAGCAGCTCGGTCAGGCGGTTGCAGCGGTTCAGGTCGTTGTCCACGATTTTCACCTGCATGTAGTCCGGGACATATTGGGCGGTTCGTACGGCAATCCGGCTTCCACCCATAATCATCACGTTGCGCACATCGGCATAATCTTCCTTGCCGGCTATTTTGCGGATGTAGGGGACGTATTTTCGTGTGGTGGTAAAGTATACGATGTCATGTAGCTTGATGGTATCGTCACCACGGGGAATCAGTGTCTCGCTTCCCCGTTTGATGGCTACCACGTGATAGGGCAGCTCCGGTCCACCCAGTTCGTGGAGGGGGATGTTCAGTATCTCGGCTTTTTCGCGCATCTTGGTACCTATCAGTATCAAGGCTCCTCCGCAGAATTCCCACCATTGGCGTACCCAGCTCATGCGGATGGAAGATACGATTTCTTTGGCGGCAAGCATTTCCGGATAGATGAGTGAATCGACACCCAGCTTCTGGAAAAATTCCTTGTTTTTGGGCAGCAGGTATTCGTAGTTGTCAATACGGGCTACGGTCTTTTGTGCTCCCAGATTGTTTGCCAGCATGCATGCGGTCATGTTCCGGCTTTCATCGGGGGTGACGGCTATGAACAAGTCTGCCTCTCCCACTCCCACTTCTTTCAAGCCTTTTATGGAGGTAGGGGAGGCCGTAGCCGTCATCAAGTCAAAGTTGGAGTTCAGTGTGCTCAACTTGTCTTCGTTGTCGTCCATCAGAATGATGTCCTGCTTCTCGCGGGACAGCAATTTGGCCAAGTGTGTGCCTACTGCGCCGGCACCTGCAATAATTATTTTCACTTTCTTTATGGAAATGAAGAATGAGGAATGAAGAATGAAGAATTTGCCATGCGGCGTGCTTGCATCGCGTAGCTGAATTCTTCATTCTTCATTCCTCATTCTTAATTAATAATGTATAAATTCCTTCTTCGTCCATTTCGCAAAGATGATACAACTCTTGTATGGTGCCGTGTTCTATGAAGGCATCGGGTACACCGATACGCCTGATATGGGGAATATAGTCATTGTCTGCCATGAACTCCAGTACGGCACTGCCCATTCCTCCTTTTTTGACACCGTCTTCTATAGTGACAACATGCTGGAAGTTGAGTCCTACCTCGTGCAGCAGCGCTTCGTCGAGCGGCTTGAGAAAACGCAGGTCGTAGTGGGCTATGGAGATTCCTTTGTCCTTCTCCGCACGCTCTATGGCACGTGCGGCTACGTTGCCTATGGGACCGAGGCTGATGACTGCCAGGTCTTTGCCTTCTTTCAGTTTACGCCCTTTGCCTACGGGGATTTCTTCCAGCGGACATTTCCAATCCAGCAATACGCCGCGTCCGCGGGGATAGCGGATGACGAACGGACCTTGGTCCGGTAACTGTGCCGTGTACATCAGACGGCGCAATTCATGTTCGTCCATCGGTGAAGATATGGTCAGGTTGGGAATCGGACGGAAATAGGCCAGGTCGAAAACTCCGTGGTGTGTCGGTCCGTCTTCTCCTACCAGTCCGGCGCGGTCCAGGCAAAGTACGACGGGGAGGCGGAGCAGGGCGATGTCATGGATGACATTATCGTATGCCCGCTGCATGAAGGAGGAGTAGATGTTGCAGAAAGGCTGCATTCCTTCTTTAGCCATACCGCCCGAGAAAGTGGCTGCATGCCCTTCGGCAATACCCACATCGAAGGCACGGTCGGGCATGGTGTCCATCAGCTTGTTCATGGAGCAGCCGGTGGGCATGGCGGGGGTTACTCCGACGATTTTCGGATTTTCCTTTGCCAGTTCTACCAGCGTTTCCCCAAACACGTCCTGGAAAAGCGGAGGCAAATTGCTGGTATCCGCCTTGAGGCGTTCTCCGGTTTCCGGATCGAACTTGCCCGGTGCATGCCAGATATCGGGATTCTTCTCGGCAGGTTCGAATCCTTTTCCTTTCACAGTGTGCAGATGCAGTATTTTCGGTCCCTGCATATCTTTGATGTCCCGCAGGACACGGGCTATGTTTTTCACATCGTGTCCATTGATAGGGCCGAAGTAGCGGATGTTCATCCCTTCAAAGATATTCTGCTGCTGGGCGGCCATTGATTTCAGGCTGTTGGCGAAGCGAATCAGCGCTTTGCGGCGGTCCTCGTTCAAAAGTCCCATTTTGAACAGCAGTCTGGATGTCTTGAAGCGCAGCTGGTTATAGCGGTTGCTGGTAGTCAAGTTGAAAAGGTACTGCTTCATGCCGCCTACACTTCTGTCTATCGACATATCATTGTCGTTGAGAATGATAAGAAGGTTGTTAGGGGTAGACGAAGCGTTGTTCAGTCCTTCGAAAGCCAGGCCGCCGCTCATGCTTCCATCACCGATGACGGCGACCACATGGCGGTCTTTCTCGCCTTTTTCGGCAGCGGCAACAGCCATGCCAAGGGCGGCGGAGATTGAATTTGACGCATGTCCGCAGGTGAATGTGTCATAATCGCTTTCCTCTGGTGAGGGAAAAGGACGAACTCCCTTGAATTTACGGTTGGTGGAGAATGCTTCACGGCGTCCGGTCAGTATCTTGTGCCCGTATGCCTGATGGCCTACATCCCAGACTATGCGGTCGTACGGAGTATTGAATACGTAGTGCAAGGCAACGGTCAGCTCTACCGTGCCCAGACTGGCTGCGAAATGTCCGGGGTTACACGAAACCTCCTTTATAATGTCTTGCCTCAATTCTTTACAGACTTCAGGAAGCTCTTCTACGCTGAGTTGGCGTAAATCCTCGGGAAATGTAATGGTGCTAAGCAAGTTATATGTTGTTGGTTCTGTTCTCATTTCTAATCTGAAGATTACAAAATGCAAAAATAGCAAAAGAAAACGGATGACGGGAAGTTTTAGAAGGAAAAAAAGCCTCTTTTGTTCACTTCGGTTTTTACTTTCTCTTTGCATACGCCACATTTCTCGTTCAGCCTGCCTATGGTTAAGGGAAAAGATGCCTGATGGTAAATCGTTCCTCCATGGAGAAAATATTGTTCCATCCTAGGGGAAAAATCGTTCCACCATGGTGGAACGATTTTTTCTCCATATAGGAATGATTTAATTTTGGTAGGCAAAGATATTAATCCTTTCAAAGATTGACTTGTACTCTCGTATGTGTGCATCTATGATAAGAGATGCTTTAAATTTAATGTTTGTTGAAAAATGTAACTTAATAAATTATTTATTGCAACTTTTTTGAGATTTTGGTTGTTATCTGATATAGTATTATGTATATTTGCGAAGTAGAATATGTCCTATTTATCAATATGTTATACAATTTTGAGTTGTATATAATGATATTCTTAGTTGTAATATGTGTCGGAATGGGGTGTAATCACGAATTGTTAAATGAATAAACAATGAATGATATGAAGAAAAAGCTCAACTTTGGAATTTTGGCTATTATGGGCGTAGTGGTATTTTCCGCTTGCGGTTCTGATAGCGATTTGTTCGACCCGGAAAAGGCGGCAGCTAAGAAAGAGGCACAGTATGCATCGGCTTTTGTGCAGAGGTATGGAGAAATTGCAGTTGATCAGGATTGGGGATTTGGGGCAACACCGACAACGCGTGTTGCTAACACTAATAGCAATCAATGGAAAGATTTTACGGAAGTACCCGAGGGTATTACGGCTACAGAAAAAGAAGTGGCTACGGAATGGTTTAAAACACATCAGAATCCACAATCCATTGGTGTGGATTGGACCGACTTTTTTGTTCAACATGTAAGTGGCTCACGCTCTGATATGGATTTTTTGGTTGCGGCATCAGATGACCATATCAATAATTTTAATGCTGCTGAGGGAGCTATAATGCTAATGCAGAATAGTGGGACGTCTTCTTTTGGCTATAGGGCTTCTTTGGATAGTAAAATGCACTATAATTATACTATACAATATATTGGGGGTGCTTATTATGTGGGATTTGACTTTGAAGCTACCGGACAGAACCCAAATCAACAAGTGGCTGCAGATGGGTATTATAGTGATTGGATTGTGAAGATCTCTCCGGCCGTATATACGAATGCGTACAGAATCATAGCAGAAGACCTTGGAGACAGTGATGATTTTGACTTCAACGATGTCGTGTTTGATGTAGCGACCAATGGAGGAGCAACTATCATTACCCTGCAGGCTGCGGGTGGTACTTTGCCTTTGTATATTGAGGTGGGCGGTGATAGCCGTGAAGTTCATGGACTCTTTGGCGTTTCTAATACTACAATGGTAAATACAGGTGCTGGGGCAACTAAGGCTCCGGTGATGTACAGAGTTGACGGTACCGGTGCCGTAAATGTCAAAGTGGAAGGTCAAAATGCTGAAGTATATACACTGAAAGCAGAGATAGGCAAAGCTCCGCAGAAAATACGTGTAGAGACAAGATATGAATGGACTACTGAGCGTCAGGCTATTAATGATAAATATCCGGGTTTTGCAAATTGGGTGGCTAATCCTACGGCTAATTGGTATTAATAGAATATATAGTATTTTTATTTAAGGCAGGTGATATAATGAAAGGTTATATCACCTGCCTTTTTTATGTTTCGACCGTTATATATTGAAATTTACTATCTTTGTGGCGTAGCAAGCAGTTGGTACATCATTTTTTCTGAGAAAGTGAATGTTTTTTATTCCGAGCTTATGAATCTTTATACGCCTGTAGAAGTAGTTTCCAGTATGCCCCTTCTTTCGCAAGAGAATAATCTGTTGCTGATGGGTTCTTGTTTTGCGTCCGAGATGGGGCAAAGGCTGGTGGATGCCAAGTTCCGTTGTGATGTCAATCCTTATGGCGTTTTATATAATCCGTTTTCCATTTCTGCGGCATTGCGTGAAATCATTGCGGGCAGATGCTACAATGAAAACGATATTTTCCTCTTTCATGAACTTTGGCACAGTGCCATGCATCATGGTAGTTTTTCCTCAGTCTCTGCAGAGGAAACATTGGCAGGCATTAACGGACGTTTGAACAGTGCCCACGAAAGACTGGACCGGTTGGATTGTCTGCTGCTAACTTTCGGCTCTACCTAGGTTTATGAAAATAAAAAGACGGGAGCGGTGGTTGCCAATCAGCTCAGCAAAGTCACCCTGCTACTTGCCGTGTACCAGTTGCAAGCCACTTTCCAAAAACATGTTTTTCTGTTTTCCGGCTTATGAGCTGCTGCTCGACGAGCTTCGTAACTATCGCTTCTATGCAGAAGACATGGTACAGTTTATTCTATAGTGTCAATTATCTCTTCGTTTCTAACTTACAAATTTATCTTTTAGCGAGTAGGAGCATCTGCCGTACACTCATTGATGATAATTTGTAATGTGTCCCCAAAAACTGAAACTGGCTTCATTGATACAGCCTCACAAGATATATCTTTGCAATAATAAAATATTTTCCTCATCTATTAGGGATTTCTCTTCTTGTGTTGTCTTTTATTTAAAGTCATAAATAAATAGCTATGCAAACCATTACCAAGTATCTGCTTTTTGTGTTTATTCTTTTAATAATAAGTATCTCTCCTTCCCGGTCGCAGAATCTTCAGAGAGATTTCTCGTGTCAGGTCGATTCTGTTCTGAGTCTGATGACTTTGGAAGAAAAAATCGGTCAACTCAATCAATATTCCAATGATAGGAAGAATACCGGACCGATAATAAACAATAAGAACCATTTGGAAGAAATCAGACAAGGAAAAGTAGGTTCCATGTTGAATGTAACTTCGGTATCGCGTGCAAGGCAATATCAGGAAGAAGCAATGAAATCACGTCTGAGGATACCACTGCTTTTCGGAATGGATGTGGTGCATGGAATGAAAACTATCTTTCCGATTCCCATGGGAGAAGCTGCCAGCTTTGACTTGGAATTGATGAGGAAAACAGCAGAGGTGGCCGCAGCCGAAGCCTCTGCATACGGACTTCATTGGACATTCGCACCAATGATGGATGTTTCGAGAGATGCACGTTGGGGGCGCGTAATGGAAGGCGCCGGCGAAGATACTTGGTATGGTTGTGAAGTGGCAAAAGCCAGGGTAAAAGGATTTCAGGGTAATGATTACAGTGACAAGAGAACTGTGTTGGCGTGCGCCAAACATTTTGCGGCGTACGGTGTGCCGATTGCAGGCAAGGATTATACCGGTGCAGATATTTCGGAAAATACGCTGCACCAGGTATATCTGCCGCCTTTCCATGCGGCGGTCGAAGCAAATGTTGCTACGTTCATGAGTGCGTTTAATGACATCAATGGCATCCCTGCTACCGCTCATAAGCCGCTGATGCGGGATTTGTTGAAAGGAAAGTGGAAGTTCGATGGTTTTGTAGTCAGTGACTGGGGCTCGGTAGGCGAACTTCAAAACCATCGGGTTGCCGGCGATGCGGAAGAAGCTGCTTTGCTGGCAGTAACAGCCGGTTGTGATATGGATATGTGTTCGGCCAGTTATACTACTCACCTCAAAAGTCTGGTGCATGAAGGAAAAATAAATCTTTCGCTGATTGATGATGCAGTAAAACGCATCTTGACCAAGAAATTCGAACTGGGACTGTTCGATGACCCTTTCTGTTATAACTATAGGGAAGCAGAATTGGATGATGTACAAATTAACACAGAGTATCGCAAAATTGCCCGCGAAGCCGGAAATAAATCCATTGTGTTACTGAAAAACAATTCTGTGCTGCCTCTTTCCAATTCTGTAAGAAATATAGCTTTGGTAGGTCCGTTATGTACATCTCGCTGGGATATGCTGGGTAATTGGGTGGGCATGGGCAAAGCTGAATCTGTAACAACAGTTTTGGAGGGCTTAAAAGCTGCTCTGCCGGATTGCGACATTACATATATAGAGGGTTACGATTATCGAACGAATTTAATAAAGAATCTTCCCGGATTATCGGGCTTCGATGCGATAATTGTAGCCGTAGGTGAGAAAGGTACGGAATCGGGCGAAGCTAAGTCGAAAGTAGATATTAACATTCATTCCGGCCAGCAACAGTTGGTAAAGCAGTTGAAAGAAGAATCGGGCAAGCCGGTCATTGCGCTGGTTATGGGGGGACGTCCGTTGGTTTTCTCGGATATGGAGCCTTATGCTGACGCTATTTTAATAACGTGGTGGCTGGGTGTTGAAGCGGGAAATTCAATTGCTGATATTATTACGGGAAAATATAATCCTTCAGCTAAACTCCCGATGACATTTCCGAGGCATAGCGGGCAATGTCCTATATACTATAATTATAAAAGTACAGGGCGTCCGTGGAGTAAGGATAACCAGTACACCAGCAAGTATATAGATGAAGATGTACGTCCGGCATACGCTTTTGGCTATGGCCTTAGTTATACCACGTTCGAAATATCAGCTCCGGTGTTGTCCAAAAAGCAATATGGGTTTGACGAAAAGATTATAGTAAAAGCAACTGTTGAGAATACGGGAGAATGTGCTGGGAAAGAGACAGTACAACTTTATTTGCAAGATGTTGTGAGCACGGTTACCCGGCCTGTTATTGAACTTTGCGGATTTCAACAGGTTGAACTGAAGAGAGGAGAGAAAAAGGAGATTGAATTCGTCTTGACAAGCAGAGACTTGGGATTTTTTAATATGGAGAATAAATTTGTCACGGAACCGGGAAGATTTAAACTGTTTATTGGGAATAGCTCTGATAATCTCAAATATACGGAATTTGATTTGAATTAATACCTTGACCCGGACTTTCTGTCCGAATATTCAGTATATTTGCACGGAGAAAGGGAAAAACTATGAGACACGATGTAACCTTTGATAATATCTACAAACAGTATTACAAAAAATCTCTTTTGTTTGTAAATTCGTATGTCAACGATGCTGCAGCAGCAGAAGACATAGTTTCCGATTCATTTATAAACCTATGGAGCGCCATAAAAAAAGAAGATGTCCGGAATCCCTTAGGAATGCTCCTGTTTATTCTCCGGAATGAATCACTAAACTATTTAAAACATCAGAGGGTAAAGCGCGTTGCTATGGAATCAATCTCATCCAAATTGAGTAGAGATTTGGATTATAGAATCATCACCCTCGAAGCTTTTGACCCGGAAGATATTTACTCTTCCGAAATTACGGAAATAGTAACAAAAACACTCTTGTCACTCCCTGAGCAAACTCGGCGTGTATTCGAGATGAGCCGTTACGAATATCGGTCGGTAAAAGAAATAGCAGAAGAGTTATCCATCAGTACAAAGGCAGTTGAGTATCACATAACCCGGTCGCTCAAAGCTCTGCGACTGGAGTTGGAAGATTATCTCCCCATGTTATATTTATTATTTCTTTTCAATTAATTCCAAAGTAGTTTAGGGATTCTTTTTCTTGTGTTGTCTTATAGAAGAATGAGTAAGAGAAAGTAGTTAAAGCTAAAAAAAACAATGATAGAACAAACAATATTACTGAAATATCTGGAAGGAAATGCTACTGATGAAGAAAGAGAATCAGTTGTGGAATGGTTAGAGTCCAATGAAGATAATTTGCAAGAGTTAATTAAACTCCGCAAGCTACATAATATATCTATTTTCAACGAACCCATGAAAGGAGAGGAAGAAGGCAACCCGATTTTTACAAAAAAAATCCTGTACGAGTTTGCCAAAATCGCAGCCGTATTTCTTCTTTTCCTGGTCGGCAACTATTTCTTGAATAACAGAACAGAAACCTCTACGTCTCAAACCCTGTTTGTCCCTTCAGGCCAGCGAGCCGAAATTATGCTTCCGGATAGTAGCATCGTTTGGATAAATGCGAAGACTCGGATGTGTTATGCATCTGATTTTGGTAAAACCAACCGGATAATTGAATTGGATGGAGAAGCATATTTTAAAGTAAAAAAAGGGCAGAAACATGCCTTCGTAGTCAGAACCAAGGAAGTTGATATTAATGTATTGGGTACTGAATTTAATGTGATAGCCTATCGCGATAACTCAATAACTGAAATATCACTTGTGTCGGGTTCCATTGAGGTAAAAGGAGCTACAGTACCTAATGGCACCTTTATTATGGAAGCCAATAATTTAGTAAGGATAAGTGATGGTAAATTCCAATCTTCCATCATTGAAAATTATGATTACTTTAGGTGGAAGGAAGGGGTTCTTTGTTTTGATAATGAATCTATTGAAACTATCTTCAAAAAACTCGAATTATATTATGACATCAATATTAAAATAGAAAAGAAATCACTGTTGAAACTTCGTTATTCGGGGAAATTCCGCACAAAAGACGGGGTGGAACAAGTGCTAAAGGTATTACAACTTGAACACAAATTCGATTATACAGTTAACTCCAATTTAAATCTGATAACTATAAAATAATAATGCCTATGTGAAATCCAAAAGTAATGAAAGACCGGATTATGTTCCAGCATAACCCGGTCTCAGGTCAGCACTATGACCAACAATAATTATTGATTTTAGTACCAACATTGAATAATGCAAAGTTATGAAAAAAAAACTTGTAGGGATTACTTTATCCCAATTGTTAGCCAAAAACAAACTTTTTTTTAGAATTATGAAGTTAAACTTAATCTTTTTAGTCCTTGGCGTTTCCTGCTGTTATGCCTCGACAATGAAATCACAGACCTTGCCGGTGAGCATTAGTGCGACCGGCCAGCAGATTAAGACTGTTATTGAAGAGATAGAAGAGCAGACAGATTACTTGTTTGTGTACAACTCTGAGAACGTAGACTTGTCTTCGCGCGTAACAATGAAAGTAGAAAACACTCCGGTCGCCAATGTCCTTTCCCGGATATTCGAAGATACCGATATTATCTATGCGATGGAAGGAAACTACATTATGTTGATGAAGAAAGACAAACTCGATATGGTTAAACAAGACTGGACCATAAAAGGTACAGTGAGAGATCAGTACAACGAGCCTGTTATTGGAGCCAGTATAGTTGAAGTAGGAACATCCAAAGGAACCATTACCGACATTAACGGAAATTTCTCCCTATCGGTATCATCCGAATCATCTGTAATTAAAGTGAGTTATATCGGATATGTCGACCAGAAAATAAAAGTAGGCAGCAGAACGCATATTGCTATTACTTTGGTCGAAGATGCCCTTGCTCTTGATGAAGTAGTTGTAGTGGGTTATGGAATTCAAAAGAAAAGTGTTGTAACCGGCTCTATATCTAAAATCAATAGTGACGATATCGGAAATGCTCCCGTAATGCGTCTCGAGCAATCCCTGCAGGGAAGAACATCAGGAGTCAGCGTTATGAGCAGCTCGGGGCAGCCTGGAGCCGGCGCTACGGTACGTGTACGCGGTACTACATCTATAAATGATAGCGATCCGCTGTATGTTGTGGATGGTCAGGTAATACCTATCGGCGACATCAACTTCTTGAACCAGTCGGATATAGAATCTATTGAAGTGCTGAAAGATGCTGCTTCTGCTGCTATCTACGGAACCAAGGCCGCAAGTGGTGTAATCCTGGTAACTACCAAATCAGGTAAAGCAGGAAAGATGAAACTAAGTTACAATGGATATTTTGGATTGCAAGGGCCTGAGAGGAAGTTGGATTTAGCGAATGCAACCGAATATGCTACTCTCCGTAATGAGTCTTCACAAGCTGCCGGAAAGGGAATTGTCTTTGAGAATGTTGAATCGTTAGGAAAGGGTACAGATTGGCAAGATGTCATTTTCAGCAACAGTGCGAAAATCCAGAATCATGAGTTTAGTATAAATGGAGGAAATGAAATATCTACTTATTATGGCTCTTTCAGTTATTTTGATCAGGAAGGTATAGTTCTTCCGGAAGCATCCAAATACAAACGTATGACATTCCGTTTGAATACTACACATAAAATAAGACCTTGGTTAAAAGTAGGTGCAAATGCAAGCTATACTTATGTAAAAAACAGCAATACTGTTTCTGCTAATACAGAAAGAGGTGGCGTTTTAAGTTCTGCAATTAATCTTGACCCGATTACTCCTGTTGTTATTACCGATCCTGACGAAATGGAAACAAATCCTTATGCATCTCAGCCGGTGATGAGGGATGAAAACGGGAATCCTTATGGAATATCAAAATATGTTGCCAACGAAATCACAAATCCCCTTGCAAAAGCAAAAACATCCAAAGGAAATTATTCATGGACGAATAATTTAATAGCGAACGCATATCTTGAAATTGATCCGATTAAGGATCTTCGCATCAGATCGCAGATGTCCGGGAAGATGACTTTCTGGGGTAATGAAAGCTTCACTCCATTGTACTACCTTAATACGGTTACGACAAATCTGGGGCAGACCCGTTATGATCGCTCATTGAAAAAAACATTGTTATGGTCTTTGGAAAATACGATTTCGTATTCTAAAATATTTGGCGACCATTCCGCCTCTGTTATGGTAGGTAATAGCATTCAGGATCGTTCTGCCGACGGACTGGAGGGCGTATTCAGAGGGATTCCTGCAGATAACTTTGATGATGCATCCTTAAACTATTCGTTAGCCAACGAAAACAAAGTTGCTAACGGATTTGAAGATCAGCCTTATAGGATAAGTTCTTTTTTCGGTCGTTTGACATATAACTACAAAGAGAAATATATGTTTACCGGAATTGTACGTATGGATGGATCTTCACGCTTCGGTAAAAATAACCGTTATGGTACATTCCCGTCGGTATCGGTTGGATGGATGCCTTCACGGGAAGAGTTCTGGAAAGAAAATGAAATCATCAATTCACTGAAATTACGCCTCTCTTACGGTGTTACAGGTAACGATAACTTTGGAGCATTCAGCTATGTATCAACTATTGGAAGCGGAAGGAACTATGTACTTGGCCCGGACAATGTGATAAATATCGGTTATAGCCCTAACGGACTTGCCAACCCGGACTTGAAATGGGAAAAAACAACACAGACAAACTTTGGTATTGATGTGCGTTTCCTCGAAAACTTCGACCTTTCAGTTGATGTCTACAAGAAACAAACAAAAGACATGTTGTTGGGAGTGAGCTATCCCAAATATACAGGTCTTACCGGTTCCTCTTACGGTAATATTGCCGATATGGATAACAAGGGTATTGAGATCGAATTAGGCTATCACAAAAAGATCGGTGCTTTCAATTTGGATATAAAAGGAAACATTTCTCATGTGAAGAATGAGGTGGTTTATCTGGGTGCCGACAAAGACTATATCGAAGGAACCACTTTCCAGGCCAGTGATTATAATATTACCAGAACTGCTGTCGGGCAGCCGTTCCTCTCTTTCTATGGCTTCAAAACCAAGGGAATATTCCAAACTCAGGAAGAAATTGATAACTATAAGAATTCAGAAGGAAAAGTTATCCAGCCAAATGCAAAACCAGGTGACTTCCGTTTTGCCGACTTAGATGATGACGGGAACATTTCCGGAAATGACCGGGATTTCCTGGGAACGACTATTCCTACCTGGTACTATGGTCTGACAGTAAATATGACTTATAAGGATTTTGACTTTTCTATATTCGGACAAGGTTCAGGTGGAAATAAGATTTTCCAGGGATTACGTCGCTTGGATATTCTGACCGCCAACTATAGTGCGGATGCCCTTAATCGCTGGACTGGTCCCGGAACTTCTAACACGTATCCTCGCCTGACAGATTCGGATACGAACCGTAACTTCACCAAACCTTCTGATTTCTATTTGGAGGACGGAACATTCTTCCGCATTAAAACAGTGCAGTTAGGATACAATGTTCCACAACAGTTCATTCAAAAGATGAGTCTCAGTCAACTTCGCCTATATGTAACAGTAAACAATCTGGCTACTTTCACAAAATATTCAGGTTATGATCCCGAGATATCAGGAAGTATTGACAGAGGTATCTATCCTCAGGCAAGAACTTATATGTTTGGTCTCAATATATCTTTCTAACCATATTTCTTTTATTAATAAAACTACAGTTGTATGAAAAAATATATTTTAGCAATAAGTCTGTTGACATTAATATTTTGTAGTTGTGATGACTTCCTGGATGTAAAACCGAAAGGGATTGATCTTGAATCGGACTACTATTCAAATACTCAGGAAGCATACGCTGGCTTGATTTCTATCTATCAACCATTGAGAGATTCCTGGTCTCTGCATACGATGGGTGCGACTTCGGCATCGGATGAATGTTATCTGGGTGGTGGTGGAGCAGCCGACTGGAACCACTTTCAGGTATGGGGCAATTATACTTTGGATGAAAGCGTAGGACCTCAGTCTTCTTTCTGGGAAAAAGCATACCAGGGAATTTACCGTGCCAATGTATTGTTATCGAAGATTGACGGTATCCCCGGCATGGTCGAGAAAACAAGAAAAGAATTCATTGCCGAAGCTAAATGGCTGAGGGCATATTATTACTTCTGGCTGGTACGTAATTTTAAGAATGTTCCTCTGATAACCTCTCCATTGAATGCGATGGAAGTTTATGAGGTAGAGCAGGCCAAGCCCGAAGAGGTTTATGCACAGATTGAGAAAGACCTGAATGAAGCTATCCCCGACCTGCCGGAAACAAGACCGGATGAAGAGAAAGGTCGTCCCACCAGAGGTGCCGGATATGCCATGTTGGGTAAAACTATTTTATACCAGAACAATAATGGTAGAATGCTTGAAGCGGCAGATGCCTTTGAAAAAGTGAATTCATCCCCTCATTATGCTTTGCTCGAGGATATAGGGGAAATGTTCAGTCCGTATAATAAATTCCACTCTGAATCTATTTTTGAAGTTACTTATAAAGGAGAAGCCACAGGTTTTGGTAACCGACTGGGAGACTATCTGGGTATCCGCGATTACATCGGACCGTATTATCATAATGGATATGGATTTAATCCGGTAATAGTTGAGTTTGCCGAATCGATGAAAGACGACCCACGTTATCCATATACTATCATAGATGTGACTGAATTGGAAGCCGAAGGTGCTACATATTCAAAAGGGTATATGCATACAGGTTATTTTACCGCCAAATATGCACCTAAGGTTGAGTACATCAACCCGTCATATCCTGCCGCAACTAACTGGGAGTCTAATGTGATTGAAATCCGTCTGGCCGACACCTATCTTATGGAGGCAGAAGCCATCGTAAGAGGTGGTGGGGATGTGAGCAAAGCGCAATTCTATTTGGATAAAGTAAGAGCAAGGGTAGGATTAAAATCTATTCCTGCAACTTTGGAGAATATTTACGAAGAACGCCGGCTGGAATTAGCAATGGAAGGACATCGTTGGTACGACTTGGTGCGAACAGGAAGAGCTGCGAAAGTACTTGCTTTCAGAGGATTTAAAGAAGGCGTACATGAGATATTGCCTATTCCTATTTCGGATATGAATTCGACGAAACTGGTACAGAACCCGGGGTATAATTAAAACAGTTAATTCAAAACAAGGGTGTTGTTAAAAGTCTGGTTCTCTTTTGGCAACACCCTTGTTGCACAAAAAAGGAGATATTCCGTATATTTGAGAAGAATGTTATTAACAAGCAAATAAACAGTATGAAGCGAATATTACTAATCTCTTGTCTGTTGCAGTTCCTGGCACTACCGGTTTATACCCAAGTCAGTTGTTACAGTTATCTGAAGAACGATACATTAGTTATCGGAAATAAACTGATAGAGAGAAAATTTATCTGGAATAATGGCAACCTGATAACTTATAGCCTTACAGATAAAAGCAGTGACCGGCATTGGTTAAATAAATCTCGGACACCGGATTTTGTTATTACCAAAGATGTGTTTGAAGCAAGTGATGCTTCATATATTGTTCGTAAGGCAGATGAAACTGTTATTCATCCGGAGTATCTTGAAGTAACTGTATCCTATAAGTTGAATACTCTCTATGTAAAACGTATATACCGTATTTACGGGAATGCTCCAGCAATAGCCTGCAACACCTGGCTGAGGGGTAGTACCGATGCTGTTTTCGGTGGACGTGCTATTAATTCGGCTGACAAGAAGAACATTGAGTTTGCCGAAGATATGAAATCCAGGCAGGTTACAGCCGTTCTCGATCAGTTTAACCCCGGAGGTAATCATTGGCAGATGAAAACAGTAGAGTTTTACGATGTAACCGACTGGAACAACAACCTTGTTTTCGAGAGTCGTGTTATTCCTTACCGTAAGAACTCTTATCGTGGGAATCTTTTATTTGCTTATAGTCCTGAGAGTGAGAATGGCTTCTTCTTTCTGAAAGAGGCTCCCTGCTCAAGTGTACAACTCGCTTATAGCGGAGTTGACTTCACTGCTGAGTTCGGCCACTTTGTCGTTACCGGGCTGGGCATTAATGAAAATGATGTGAAAGACAGCGAGTGGGTCAGTACGTATGGTTGTGTCATGGGTGTTTACAGTGGCAATGAACTTGCACAGTTAACTGCCCTCCGAAGTTATCTGAAAAATATCCGCAAATTGCAACCGGGCCGTGATGAGATGGTAATGATGAATACCTGGGGTGATCGTAGTCAGGATTCCAAGGTGAATGAAAAGTTCAGCCTTATTGAAGTGGAAAGAGCAGCTGCATTGGGAATTACCCACTTTCAAATTGATGATGGATGGCAGGTGGGGAAAAGTCCCAACTCGGCGGTTGCTAAAGGTTCTTTCAAAAATATATGGGACAATCCCGACTATTGGAAACCTGATCCGGTGAAATATCCACGAGGGTTGCATCCTATAGTAAAACGTGGTAAAGAACTGGGTGTGGAGATCTGTTTGTGGTTCAATCCCAGTATACAAAAAGATTATGCTGACTGGGAGAAGGATGCCCAGGCTATGATTAACCTTTATAATGAATATGGCATCCGAACTTTCAAGATTGACGGGCTTGCCATACCTACTAAGCAGTCGGAAATAAACTTAAGGAAACTGTTTGATAAGGTATTGACAGAAACGAATAACAATGTGGTCTTTAACCTCGATGCAACTGCCGGACGCAGGGGAGGTTACTATCTGTTCAATGAGTATGGCAATGTTTTCCTTGAAAACCGTTATACCGACTGGCAGAACTACTATCCTTACTG